>Ga0190314_1000576_pt1 | contig 12160 bp, 19 predicted proteins | sample 4870071112_MG_FD_165055 | JGI IMG/M metagenome (GOLD analysis project Ga0190314, IMG submission 165055) | Hydrothermal vent sediment bacterial communities from Southern Trench, Guaymas Basin, Mexico - 4870-07-11-12_MG | ecosystem: Environmental > Aquatic > Marine > Hydrothermal vents > Sediment ...
GGCTTGCATATCTCTACAAACATGACAAACAATACAAATATGTGTTGTTCTTTCTGTGGCATAGTTATTACAGAAAGGGTGCTGATATAGTGTTAAAAGCAATGCAACTGGTGCAAAAGCAATATCCCAATGTCATATTATTGCTCAAGACTGGTGAATTAGCAGATTATTATGTTAAAGCATTTAGAAAGGTTAAGCATATTGCAATTAAAGGGTGGTTGAGTCATGATGAGCTTGCATTTTTATACATGATCAGTGATGTTGTAGTTGTACCATCCAGAGGTGGTGGATTTGAATTAAATGCACTTGAAGCACTTGCATTTGGCAAACCAGTTATTGCACATGCACATGGGTGTTTTGCAGATTATGCCAAATACTTGATCACATGCAATGTCAAATACTGCAATACTGTAATACCACATAACCACATACACATTGGTGGTGGTTGGCAGATTGAACCAGATGATCTTGCAAGTAAAATCATGCATGTCTTTGACAACTATGACAAAATTGCAGACAGATATGGCAAAATTGCACTACAAGTGAGACAACACTACAATTGGGCACAAATAGGCAAACAGTTATGTGATTTGTTTAATCAATTCTTACGCAATAGCTCACACAAAAGATGATACAACTCATCAACTCTTTGCTCAAGTGAATTTAGCCTATTTTCAATCATTGTCAATCTTTCATCAAGAATTAGCCATGTTTTTATTGCTTTTACAAAACCATTAAACAGCTTCATGCTAAAAAAATTGTAAAAAGGTTAACACTTTAGTTACTTAGTTGCAATTTGTACATCAACTACTATTCTGTCATTGGCAGTGTCATATGCAATGTGCACAAATGTGTTTGCAGTATCAATGTTGTCTCTTACAAATGCAGTGTTCTTGACATAACTGTCAAGTATTGCATTGTAGTCATTGATCAAGTCATCAAATGGCTCATTGCCTTCTTTGCTAAGCACTATGACATTCAAGCCTTCCATCAATATCTGATCAATTATTGCAGTTATTCTACTCTCATGCTCTGGTTTGAATACTGGTATTGGTTCACCATTGACAGTATCCTTTGCAAGTTTGACCTTCTCAAGTAGTCTGCCCATGCCTTTAAGTGCAACTATTGTTTTGGGTACTGCACCAAATATGGTGTTCTTATCACCCATTACTCTCCAAGTGATCAATGCATTACTCTTAAACTTGCTAATGTTTTGATATACTCCTTGCTCAAATGCACCACCAGCTTTGAATGCCTCATTGACATTCTTGATGAAGTCATCAGCACCAAGGTTTATCTTTACTTTGAACCTTCTCATGATTCTCTTATACTTTGGATATGCGGGATTGAACACTTGTGTTATTCTGCTATATGCAACATCAGCAATTCTGTCTTTGAATGCATCTTCATCTGGTATTACTTCTTTCAAGTTGTTAATGATCTTCTCTCTCTTTGCAGTTAATGTGTCATGCCAATCCTTTGCTATTTTATCCCTCATGTTCTCTGGTATATCCTCAACATCCAATACTGGAAACCTTGCACTAAATACCACTGCCATGTGTATAACTCATGCATAAATGCACATATACATTGCTAAAGTGTTACCAATATCTGTGTTTTCTCACTCTGTATGCATAACTAAACATATCATCTGTTTCCAATCTCTGTTTCTTGAACACCCTTCTTTCTGGTATTGCAAACACTGCAAGTGCAATGAATTTAGTTGCAAGCTCTGGTTTGCCTAATGATATTGCTTTTTCCCTTGCAAACTCATATGTATTGCCTAACAGTGTATCAAGTGGCAATGCATCAACTGGTGTTAAGTTGATGTTAATTATGGTGTGGATTGGTTCATTGTATTGTATCACACCATAATGACCTCTTGCTTTATTCTTAACCTTCTCCCTTCTGCCTTTCTTTCTCATTAGCATTGCCAAGAACTCTGCCAATTGAAGCAATATATTGGCAGTTCTCACCCAAGGTGATGCAACATCTTTCAAATCTGCCCTATATGCAGTGTATAATTCTGCCTTCATGCCTTGCATGAATTGCACTGTTAAATCTGTCAATCTGATCATGTTTGCAGTAAAGTGATAATGTGATGGGTTTATGGGTGCATAGTAGTGATGTGCAAGCTCATGAGTGAGTGTATCAACATCTGGTGCTAATCCACTCATGCCACTTCTTGCACATTGCACAATATTATCAATGCATTCATGCAGTTTGTCAATACCATGCACTTGCACCATCTTTTGCTCATATCTTGCAAGTGTTCTCTCAACATGCCTATATATTGCATTGACATGATAGGCAATTTCTAACAGTTGTTTTCTTCTCTCAATACTTCTCACATACACAATTGATTTAGCAATTGCATCATGCACTTCTTTGAGCCTAAACCTTAATGCCTTCATCAATCTAACAGATTTAATATCTCTTTGCACTATTTGCTTAAGAGTTAATTGTCTCCTTTGTGTGATCAACTCTTTTACTCTTTTAAACCTTTGTTCTCTCCTTAGTCTTAATCTGTCAACCCTTGGCATAATTACTCAGTGGGTATTCTATCATACACATTAACTTCACTTGGTTTACCAGTTTTGTCATAAAGGTTGAACTTTCTTATCACTGTGGTATTGTCATCATCGTAAATAAGCAACTGGTTATTTTGTATTTTCCATCTATTGCCTATCAGTTTTCTAACATATTCAAGCTTATTAACCACATCATCAAGTGTTGTGCTTGATGGTTTAACTGTGACATGTATAAACGTGGAATCAACATCAAGCTCTGTGATAATACCTTTATACTCAAGCTCAGAGCCATACCATACTTCTATTGTGTATGGATTAAAGTATTCCCAATCTTTATCCGTGAATTCATGCCATGTATTGTCTGCATATGGATTAGTTAGCTTTGCGTATAATATCTCAACTTCTGGTGTTAATCCGTTAGAATCCGTTGTTGTCTCCACGATTAAGTTACCGTTCTTATCGTAAACCTTTACGACACGGTTAGCTAACGGATTACCGTTTACATCCGTAACCTTGAATACAATTGCATAAACTCTCTGTATTTCACCGCTAACGTCACCTTCAGCTAAATACCATCTTACCTTCCAATTATGCGGTTTACAGTTAACATATTTGTGAACATTTGGTGATTGCAAACGATATGTTTGTTCTAAGCGGTTTGAAGAGTAACCTACTAAATTTCTAAACGTTATAGAACGATTACCTTGCTCAACAATGTGTGGTTGTGTAGTTACAGCTAATACGTTTTCAAAAGTAGCTGTAATGGTGTCGTATATATAGCCACGTACACCTTGTAGTAGTAAAGTGTTCACGATTGTCCCATTCAAGTTTGTTAAAGCTGTTTCAGTCGTACACCCAATTAACTCTTTAATACTTCTTTGCACTCTTACGGGCTTACTATCTTGAGCAAGCTTAAACTTACAACCATAGTAGCGAACATCGCTATTATCTTTATGTGCAAAAGCACCCATTGTATATGTAGTTTCCCTAAATATAAACACTACACCATTTTTAACTACTTTTACGCCATTTACTTCCTCGTATTCACCAAAAGTAGCGTTACAGTTAGCTTTAAACGTTATTATTACATCCCAATCCTTAGTAGTCGTGTTTTCTATAATTAGCGTTGTTCCCTTCTCCTCAAACCATGTTTCAGTGCTACCATCGCCGAATTGAAGCTTAGCAGTAGTTTTGTAAACACATTCGCTAAGCTTAGTAAACTTATTCCATCCGTTATTAACGTCTGCTTGATAAATGTCTTCAAAGCTGTAAGGATTACCGTTCTTTGTCCCTACCACTGTTATAGTATTTGTTTCAGAATCATAAGTGATTGGCATAGCTTGATCACCCTAATGGATAACTTTCTGGTATTTCTTCAGCTTTATCCAGATCAACTTTTATAGTACATGGTTTGCTTAAATCTACATCTAACACAATATCAAAACATTGTCCATTATCTAACCACAGTTTGAGCATTCTGTATTTGAAGTATTCTGAGGGCATGTCTTCTGCTTTAATTCTATACCACTTGCCATTATATGGGAATATAACTTCATCACCATCTGGTGCACTGTTATATTGACACATTCTAAATTCTACATCAACCACTGCCATATTATTATGTCATGCCAAATGTTATTAACTTTTGCTTACCACCCATGCCTAAAAGCACTAATGATGGGTGTATTGAGATTTCACCAATCAATTGCTCAATAATGTTATCCCAAAACTGTTTACTCTGTGGATAATTAAGCATTGATTGCAATGCCCTAATGCACATCCAATTAAGCTCATGTATTCTTCTCCTATCAAGTTTATGCTTGTATCTGGTGATCACATGCTTTATAGCTTTGCGATATAAGTAAAAGATGTGATTTCTGATGTAATCAACATCATAGTATTGTCTATCTCCATGCCTTATGATTTTGTCATTTTGCATGAGTTGCCTTAATTCTGCAAGTACTTCATCAAGAAAGGTCATGTTGTGAATTTCTCTAATCTCACTTTACCATTGATCTTATACACATCAGCACTCACAATATCAGTGAGTGTATGCAGTTTTGGCACAATTATAAACACTGTATCAACACCATGAGCCATTAACCTAACTGCTAAGCTGAAATTGCAAATGACTGCAACACTATCGCATTTTTCCATGTTGTACACTTGCAGTATGTCTTTCTCATCAGTGTATGCTTGCCTATGTTTGAAGTAATCAACAAACTCTTTAATTCCCCTTCTCCTTAATGCTTTTATTACATTGTCATGCAAACTCAATCTTGATACAACTAATAACCTCATACACATCACCCATACACTCACTCATACTTAAATCCAGCTTTTCTATATGCTTTTAAGTCTTCATATAACTCAAGTGCTTTATCTTTGAGTGTTGCATCATCATCTAATGTTGCAATTGCATCTTTAAGCATGTTTGCAACTGCATTAATTGCACTTTCATAATCACTTATTGCACTCTTTAGTGTATCAACAATGCTTGATTTTATTGCATCAATCTTATTTGCCAAATTGCTAATCAATGTGTTTAATCTATCCATCCAATTCTGCCATGTCTCCATAGTACTATCAATATCAATGTCAATCTCTGTCAATCTTTGCTCATATTTTGTATCATCAATCAAACCAGCTTCATATCTTGCTCTGTTTGCCTCAAGATTATCCTCAAGCTGGTTCAATCTTGCAAGATGTTCTTGTGCAATTGCATTAATCATGCCATGTATTTGATCAATTACTGCCACTGCATTGAACACCAGTTCATTAAGCAGATTTGCAATATAATTATGCATCTGTGTTAGATGCTCAGTCATTAATGCATTTTTTGCTCTGATTAGCTCTGCATGTTGTTCTTTAACAGTTGAGAACTTCTCTCTTAACCTAACATCAGCACCACTTATCAGTGCTTCAAGAATTGCTTGAGGTGCATGACCAATAGGTGCAAGCTGTGATAATGCATATAGGTGTTCAACTCTATCAAGTCTTTGTCCAATTGATACAGCATGTGATAAATCTGGTGGCAGTGAGCCTTTCCAAACATTCAAAATGTATTGCAGTGAACCATTAAAGTTTGTCTCAAGTGCACTGCTTAATCCCTCACTTAGCATTTCCATAATACCCTCACTGCCTAATTCTTCACCTACGGCAGTGCTTGCATCAATTGCCCTTTGCATGTATTCTTTCACTACTTGCACAATGCCATGTGGTGATACTGTTACTGATTTGCTGTAATCTGCTTTTTGTATGACTCCAAATAGATCACTCCACCACTGATCACCAAATAGTGTATTAAATAGCCATAATTTGCCTCTTCTGATTAATCCCTTTAGTGTGTCATCAACTGTTAACAGTTCTATTAAATCCACTTCTCCAATGTTAACAAACCTCAATCCACTCATGTTATCACCTCATTATATCTGTGCTTCAACTATTTTTATAGGTGTTGCCTTTAAGTGTATATCAGTGAGATATACATAAACTGCAACATGATGTGCACTCACTTTATGTGGTTTACCACTTACCATGACCTCAACTGTGTAATCTGTGTAATTCCATGCAAGTATGACAAATTTGTATGCAAGTTCACGCCACTTATCATTAGTCTCATCATATGCTTTTACAACACCACCACTGCCTATATCACACCATATAGTTGCATTGTCTATATCTCTTCTGAAGTAATCAAACACTCCTTTGATAAATCTAACTTTGAGTGGATAACATGCATAAATGTCAAACTCTGCGAAGTTAGGCAACTCACCGTATTTGCCTATCTCTCCATACAGATCATGCACAAACTCATAATTGCTGTAAAATATGGTAGGCATGTAGTATACATAACTTACATCTTCAAATTCTCCATCTGGTGGAGACTCGTTTATTGGTATTCTAAACATCACTGTGTATTCACTGAATTTCTCACCCATTAGTTTGCTGTAATTCTCATACAAATTTGGTTTGAACTCAAACACATCAAATGGTATAACAATTCTACCATTAATCTCAGTTGTATCATCATTGTATGCTGGTTTAACTGCTTTTTCTCCAATCTCTTTCATTGCATTGGCAGTGTATAATTCTGCAAAATATGTGTCAATGCTGTAATGTGTTTTTACATGAAGTGCATTGTTCAACTCATTAAGCACTCCTTTAACAAATGATCTTACTGCATTTGCATACTCATTTGCAAACACTATGCGTTTGTAAACCATGTCTTCAAGTATTTGCATTATTGCACTTTCTAACTTACTCTTAACTTGATCATAAGTTACCATATCTGTTAATTCCATCAGATCATTATTTAAATTATGTAGTGCAATGTGGCATGCATGTGGTGCATGACCGAAAAGTTTATATACAATTGGTGGCATATGTGGTAATTGAGGAGTACACGGGCGATTGCCCGTGTATGATGTAGGTTGAGGCAGTGAGGTGATGCACATGGGTGATAGGGATATTGAAAGAGTGTTCAACATGACTATACTGGAGATTAACCAAAGAGTAAAAGAATACATGAGACAGATAACAGAGCTAATGTGCAAGTCACCACAGAGGATAAAAGTGCTTGGAGAATTCATGGATTGGTTAAGCAGTGGTGGTGAGGTTGAAAAGAAATTAAAGGCATATACAGTGTTGATGATGCTGGATTTGACAGCAACATGCACATTGCTGAGTTATAGAATACATTGTGATCTTCTAAAGCTTGCAGAGGTATTAAACATGCATGTACCATACATTGAAACCATTAGATTGGTGGTTGAGAAATCAGATAATCCAAAGGATAATGAGGTGATGTATGCATGAAGAAGGATGTAAGCATTCATGTTAGGTTATCAAGTAAGATGCTTGAAATGCTTGAAAGGGAAGCAGAGAAAAGAGGTATAAGTGTATCAGATTTGATCAGATACATCATTGTGCAATGGTTTGAATCAAACATTTAACACTTATTTATCCATTTTTTTTAGAAAATGGGTGAGGTGATGCACATGAGTGAAAGTGCAATTAAAATATCAGAAAAGGTATTAGAGAACATAATTAAAGCATATTGCTTGATTGAGACAATTGAGAAAGATGACATTAATGCAACTGTAAAATCAAACTTGATGCAAGTGCATAACTATGCAATTGCAATTTTAAACAGCATTAGCAAACTGGTGTTTGAAGGGTGATGCACATGACAGAAGAATTGAAAAAGTTGTTACCAATACTGAATCCACCATACAATGGTAAACTGGTTAGGCTTAATAGATTTTACGATATTGATAAAGGCAAGCTGGTAGAAATAACAATTGCACAAGAACCAGATGACTTGAGCAAAATGATAGATTGGATGAAATACAGAGAGAGCATTGGCAAACCAGTGCATATAGGATTGAGACATATAAATGCATTTGGGTGTAAATTGATTGAAGTGAAGATACATGATGAGCATTCACCATTGTGGATAAGCCCTATAACTTTTAGAGTGTACATTGATGCAGATAAACACCATAAAATGAGCAAGCATGATGCAGTTGCATGGAGGTACATCTTATACTACTGTGGCTATAGGCTCAAGAAGAAAAGGGTAAAGGGTGCATGGTTTGGTAATCGGAAAAGACACAAACAGATGCAACTAAGCATTGAGTAATCATGTATGTGCATTTAGTTATCCAAAATCCCTCAATTTTTTTAATTGCTCAAATAGTGAGATATGCAAAAGCATATGTTATTGCAAGTGATCATGTGCATGCACTTTTACCATTGAGTGCATGGCAAAAGCTGTATCCTCATGTTAAGGGTAAGTTTGCATTCAGAGCTAAAAGGGTGCAAACTCAATGGCATTATGAAAATGTGTTAAAGTATATGTTGAGGCATGAGGGTGAGGTGAGGTGTATGAATGGTGAGGAGAATGTATTAAAGAAGATTTTGGATAAATTAGAGAACTTAGAGAAAAGGATTGATAAGCTTGAGAGAAGTTCAAGACAAACAACACAGCAAAATAAGCAAAACACACAGAATAATGCAAGAATTGAGTTCAAATCTAAGTATGCAACATTGACAATGAGGCATGACAATGACCGACAACTTATATGGATTGAATTAAGACAAGGGAAAAATAAAGTAAGCACTGGTTTGACACATGATGAGTTCAATGCATTGATCACAACACTGCAAAATGCAAAGAAATCATTTGGTATTAAATCTGGTAGAAAGATCAAAAGAGTGCAAGGATTTGAGAAGGCATTAAAGTGAGGTGATGGTTATGGATTTGCCATTGATCACTTTTACCAAATTTTTTAAGGAGTTGCATGATGCAGATATATTGACATTCAGAGCATTTGATAAAGAATCACAATTAAAACTGCTTAAACTGTTATTGCCAAGTAAATCTGCATTACACTTAGAAAATGCATATCGCAAAGGTGCTGAAATTGTATTCAAACCAGAGAGTGTATCAATTGGACACAAGACAAACAGAGTGTATTTCAATGTCAAAAGTGGTACATTGTTTACAGATTTGACAGATGAACTGTTTGACACATTGCTTGAATTGCAAAACCAGCAATTGTATTTTAAAGGCAGAGTGATTGATAAAATTGCACTAAGTGAGAAAAGGGCAATGTATGAGATTGAGATTGACAGCTATTACACTGCAACATATGATTTTGATACTGCTAAGCAATTACTGCAAGAATATAAACCAATTGATCTGCTTATGTATGCAATTGGGTATAAACCTACATCAACTGCAATTGCATGTAAAATTGCACAACTTCTGCCATTGTTCACATTTGAGGATAAGGCAATACATACAGTGATCTTTACACCACCAAGATTTGGAAAATCAAGAACTGCATCAATTCTGTGTGGATTGACAAAAGCATATGCTACTGTATTCCCATCACCAGCAAAGTTGATCTATGATGGTAGAACTGGTAAATACGGACTCACTTATTGGTACAACACATTGTACATTGATGAGTTTGATAAGATCAAAGGCAGAAGGCTTGAGAGATTTCAAGAATCATATGAAGTACTGCTTACGGGCATGTCTGATGGATTATGGCAAAGAGATATATCCGCTAAGGCAGAGGATTTCAGAAACTTAGTAGGCTTTTGCTTCATGGGTAACATCAAAGATGCAAAGATTGATGACTTTACACTTGCATCATATAGCAGAAATAACAGAGAGAAATTGCATGAATATCTTGAAGCATACAATGTATCACCAGAGCCATTCATTGAGAGAATCACATACATTGACATTATAACTAAAAATGTGCAAGCCTATAAACTGCTAAATTACAATGAGCAAAACAGAGTGATGTATCTTGAACCATCTGTAAGCAGAGCAGTGATCAAAATACTGCAAGATGAAGTCATTGAGAAACCTATTGCAAAAAGGGCAGAAAGTGAGCTTGACCATCACTTTAACAGATTAAAGGCAGTGCTTGATACATTGTGTGTTGAAATAGATGATGCAACAATTGAACAATTGGTGAATGGTGAAACAACTTTCTATGATGTGTTTGGCAGTGAGCAAACACATGCAGATATGCATGAAACAGAAAATGACAATAATGATACAGTTGATGCAGAAGAAATACCCATGTATGAATGGGATTTGAGAGATTTAGTTGAGGGTGATGCCAATGACTCACAATAATTTTTTTGACCTTAATGATATTGTAATGCAGATTAAACAAGAACTGCAAGATGAGCAAAATGAGAAATACAAACCAGAAGAAATAGAAAGTGCAATATATCAAATCCTATGGGATTACTGCAATTTTGAGACAAAAAGCTTACAGCCTAATGAGTTCAACCTTAAAGAACTATGCGGTTGCCTCAGAAAAGCATATTATGAGAGAACATTTGCAATACCGCCAAAACCACAGAGTTACCCTCTTAAGGTGTATGTTGGCAAAATTGTGCATGATGTATTAACTGAGGGATTAGCAAAGTACTTTGGTGGTAAGCATGAAGTGCTTGAATGCTATGAGTATAAGGATATAGTCATCTATGCAAGATGTGATATACTGCTTGATGATGAAGTATGGGAATTGAAGGTGAAAGTGCATAGAAACAAACCAAACATAATTGACATGAGGCAATTGAATGCCTACTTGCACATTTATGACAAACCAGTAGGCAGATTCATAATACTGACATTAAATGACAGTAGCAAGCAAAAGAGAAGATACAAACCAATAAACATTGTAAAATTCACACCAAACCACAAGATGTGGTTAGATGTGATAGTTAGGGCAGAGTACTTAAGAAGGTGCTTAGAACAAAATACAGAGCCAAAAGTAATGCTAAGTGATACTGAGAGAAGGCTATTATGCACAAGATGTGTTTATAAACAATTGTGCACTGGTTTTTAATCCCTATTTTTTTATTGTGTGTATGCTTGAATGGGTGATATTATACTGGTTTGGATGGTTGATTATTTGGTTTGTCATCTGGTTTGGATTTAAGAATTTGAATTGATTTTTTGCTTAATTTCTTCAACCTTATCATGCACTATCTTTTGCAATATATGCCTCATGTGTTTAATATGGGATGGTGGGCATTGCCTAACTCTGTTTTCAAATCCAAACAGATGTGCATATCTTACCAATGTAGCTGGTGTAATACCCAAAGCCTCTGATATAACCTTAGTCGGATATTTGCCATAAAGCTGTTTTAAAACCTCATATGCCAATCTCTCATCAACCTTCAATCTCATGATCACTTTTATTAATGCAGTGGATATATAGTTGATATGGTTGCACCCTATAAGAAGGGTGTTAGGCTTGAATATGCTGTAAGAGATATGTTGCAGAGTTTGGGTTTTTGGGTGGTAAGGAGTGCTGGAAGTAGAGGCTTGTTTGATATATATGGGATTAAAGATGGTTTTGTGTTGGGTGTACAATGTAAGTATAGTAGAAGGGTAAAACTAACAACAATTGTGGATATGCTAAAGACATGGCAGTTATATCATGTGTATCCAGTGTTTGTATTCAGAGAAGACAGAAAAACAATACTGTATGATGTTGTAATGCGATGTGAAGTTGTAGATATGAGAAGGATTAAAAAATACATCATGCAATTGTATGATCAATGGAAACATCCATATACTTCTCTCTAACCTTTTCCCAAACAGATATAATGCTCACAATTCTTGCAAACTCTGCAAGATCACTAATTGACCTTAAAATCTCTGCAAGTTCTATTTCTTCTGATTCTTCATTTGCAAACACAATTGCCAATTCTGCCAAGTACTTGAGAGTGTTTGCAATTCTTTGAACTGTATCTTTTGGCAGATATTTATTATAGTGCACCCATTTGTCCAAGCACTCTAATGCCTTTTGGTAATATCTGTCTTGCATGTCTATTGTGTCAATGAAATCTGGTTCTGTACATGCACTGATGTAATACACAAAATCATCAAGCCATGCATTTACTGCTATTAATTCTGCAAACTCTTTCTTAACAATATATTGCCATTGCACCATATTGCCATTATACTCACTCACCCATATAACCCTTTCCCTATCCCATGCCTATACTGCCTTAACACACATGCATGCCTTATTGCACCATTAGTGTTATTTATAATTCCACTTGCATATTCCCATGTGATCTAT
>Ga0190314_1000579_pt1 | contig 12134 bp, 15 predicted proteins | sample 4870071112_MG_FD_165055 | JGI IMG/M metagenome (GOLD analysis project Ga0190314, IMG submission 165055) | Hydrothermal vent sediment bacterial communities from Southern Trench, Guaymas Basin, Mexico - 4870-07-11-12_MG | ecosystem: Environmental > Aquatic > Marine > Hydrothermal vents > Sediment ...
ACTTCATCGTACACTTTAACATTCCCTGTTATATTCCCAACCAAACCTTTAGAATTAGAAGAGAAGAGGAACTCCTGGATCTTTGGCCCAGTAATGAAGTGCTTTCCTCCACCCATAATCTTTGATATCACTCTTGGAGCTTCCTTCTTATTTGTAAACAATCTCCAAACCCCAACTCCTTTCTTATGTGCCAACATTCTCAACAAAGAATAAGTTACGCCCAAACAGATCTCCGAACCAAACTTCTCAGTATACTTTTCAAACTCGAGTATAGACCTTAAGTCCGAGAACGAGTGAGAATTAAGTTTTCTTTGTATACATCTTGCTTTCGAACTAAGATCTCTTAAACTTGAAGGTTTGGCTTCGTATTTACTCCTAGAAGTTCCTCTAGGTACGGAGGATTTAAACCCATCAATATCAACTTGTAAAGTAAACTCTCCACAAGAGTTAAGTATTTTCAAAAACTTCAAACGCATGTTAAAAGTAAAAAAGTAAGATGTTAAAAAGTTTACTCGTATCTAACTTCTATAGGTATTACTTCTTTCTCAAGCTCTAGCTCAGCTATAGCTAAAGGTGATTTGATATCCTTGGGTACTTTTACTAGGATAGGAGCACCCATTGAGATTTGTAAAGCTCTCGCTCCAAGGATCCTTGCTTTTTCAAATTTGGTGTACTTCATTTTGATAACACCTCACTTCTTATTTTGCTTGACAACCTCTTTCCTGTTTCTATACAAGATTTTATCTCGTCGACTGTCCAGTATCCTGGAAGTTCCTTCTGCATTCCAACTATGTTCCCATCGTCATTGAAAATTATAGTTAATCTTGCTTCTGCTGCATCCTCTTCTTCTTTAGTTGGATCTACTATTATTTGGTCGGCGATTTTATAAAAAGTTACTGGAACAGGTTTCTTAACCACTGGCAATTCTCCCTGGTACTCTCCATGTACAATCTCTTCATTCTCATCAAGCTTTGGTATCTTTGCATTTAGTAATGCTGCTATAGCTCCTATTCCTGCCGCGTCTATAAGGTTACCATCGTGGTTGAGAACATAAATGTCCACAAAGACCATCCAAACCTTTTCTCCTTCCTTTATACAAAGTTTCTCCAAGTCAACGGCCTTTGACTCTCTTATTCCTCTGTCTACAACTCTTGCCAACTCTATTGCATCTGGAGATGGTGGCCCTGGCTCAAACTCTTTAGATGCAAAGGGTACGAATTCTGCACTCGTTATAAGTATTCCTTCGTTTGGTGTGTCTTTGAAGGGCTCTCCTATACCCATCTTCACGCCAACTGCCACTTTTGTTTTCCCTAACTCAACAATAACAGATCCTTCAGCATATTTTGAAGGGTCCTTTGTTATGTTTATCTTTCTATGTTCTAGAAATGTTCTTCCATCAGGTCTTATCTTCTTTTTTATTAAACCTATAATATAATTGTTCATTTTTCTTCACCCTTTAAGAATTTTCTTAAAGCTTCCTTTTGAAGCTTGTATATCTGCATACATCCTTTCTTAGCATACTCTAAAGCTTGACGTAGTTCTTTATCTGATATGTTCCCATCCATCGTTAAGAGAGTTATTTTTTCCCCACGTGGAACCATAGCTATAGCCATATCTGTAGCTCCTTCTGGATGGTCTTCCTCCTCTTTGCTTAAATCCAGAACTATTTTATCTGCTACTTTACCAGCAGCTACAGCTGGAACTAAATCTTTCATAGGTATACCTGCATGGGCAAGTGCTAGAGAGGATGCGCATACTGCTGCACATCTCGTTCCTGCGTTTGCCTGTAATATGTACACATAGAGATACACACCTGTTTCCGGTAGATCATTTAGTATAAGTGCAGGTTCTAATGCATTCTTTATAACCTTGCTAAGTTCTATATCTCTTCTGTCAGGTCCTGGTCTTGCTCTATCCGAAACAGAGAAGGACATCATATCATAATGAACTTGTAGTATTCCCTTCTCTGGGTTTCTTAAGTGCTTTGGATGAACCTCTTTAGGACCCATAACTCCTGCTATTGCTATCGTATCTCCTATCTTAAACATAGCACTTCCTTTAGCATTCTTTATAACGCCTATCTTAATATCGATTGGCCTTAGTTCATCAAATGCTCTACCATCAAATCTTTTCTCATAACTCATTTTTCACCACCTAAAAACTTTTCAACCTTTTCAGTAAGCCCTTGCGTATGGGCTTGGTTTTCAATTATCTCTATTGCCTTAGCAGCTTTTAACTCATCAAGAGGGTCTCCACTTATCCAGACCCAACCATTCTGTCCTGCAATTATATTTGTATTCGTTTTGTTCTTGATCATATTTACCATGGACCCTTCTTTTCCTATGAGTCTTGGTATTTTATATGGTGTAATTTCTATTATCTTTCCACCTGTTAGTTTCTTTAATCCAGGTCCTCTCGTTGTGATTCTTATAAAGGTTGGATCTTCCTTCTTAAGTATCCTTGCCACAATCAAGTCTCCTTTTTTGTAGAATCTGTCTAAACTAACTTTCTCTAGGTCTACATACTCTGACACACCATCCTTAACTAGCAAAACCGCTGGATATGGTGTGCCTATGTCTACAACCCAGTGAGAGTATCCAACCTCTATGACCTTACCTATAACCTGATCCCCAACCCTTGGCACGTAAGGTCCAAATAAAGGGATCACATTAATAATGTTGTCTCTTCTCTTTAGGATACCTATGTTTGTGGCGACTATTTCCTCGCCATCCCTATAAGTTCCTCTTGCAGGAAGTAAGTCCATACCTTTTGCAACAGTGTCTCCAGGTAAAACTATATCTCCCTCTTGAAATAACACTTCTCCCATATCAATTCACCTCTTTTATATCAACGTTTCCATGTGTTAACTTGTTAAGTTTATCATAAAGCTCGGGGACAAGACCACCCAAGACTTCTAAGTAACATTCTAAATCACCATTAGCCAACCATTTCTCAGATACTTTATACTTGTTTATTAAAGAGTAAGCTTTCATAGCATACTGCGCAGGTACTATCACTCTTAACTTTCTTTTTTCAAATGAGATTGGCATGATCTTCTTTAAAGCTTCCACAACTTCGTCCATCACTTCTTTATCTGGCTTGTATAAGTCTATATGAACCTTAGCTTGTTCCATAGCTAGTCTTATTCTCTCCGGAGGTATTGGTGCATTTGTGCGTGGGTCGTATGCATTCGTTGTTATTGTGTTGATTATTCTGTTCACTTTCTGTTCTAAAAGTTTCTTTCTGTACTCTTGTGTAAGCTGAATGTCACCATGTTTTATTATTTCCTTTGCTATTTCTAGGACGTCTTCCGTCCCAAACACACTTTTGAGGTCGCCTGCTCTTAACCCTTTCTTAGCGTCTGTAAATACATCCTCTACTGCGAGAACTTCTCTTACATCAACGTCCTTACCATGTCTAAGATCAATAGCCTTCTCGCAGTCAACTAGGACCTCAAAAGTTTTACCTTGTTTCTTTAACCTAGCAATAACAGCTTTGTCAATGTCTACCATAACTCATCATTTTAAATATACTTATCTATTTCCTTTTGTGTAAGCTTCTTAAACTTTTTGGTTTCGGTAGGAATAACCGCCACCTCTAACCTCTCATTCTTGAACTTAGGTCCAAGAATTTTCTTTATTATCCTTATCCCCAGCTTTATTCCTTGCTCCATAGTCATGCTTTCTTTATAATTAGTTTCTAACATCTTTATTGCAGTGTCCGAACCTTCCCCAATAGCGGTTGCTTTGTACTCAAAGTATACACCCGACAACTCGGTGAGATAAAGCTTTGGCCTCTCATCGACACCCGCTATTAATAATGAAACACCAAAGGGTCTCATTCCTCCATACTGTGTGTACAATTGCATATAATCACATAAACTTCTAACTATACTTAGTATGTCAGAAGGTTCACCATAAGTTAATCTATGCTTCTGTGCTTCATCTTGTGCTCTTTCTATCAATACTCTTCCATCGGATACAAGACCAGACATAGTTGCGCCTATGTGTGTGTCTATCTGATGTATCTTCTCGATACTTGTTGGTACCAATAGCTTCTCGGTTACTCTCTTATCTGTTATTAGAACTACACCGTCTTTACACACCATTCCTATAGCTGTTGTTCCTTGAGATACGGTTTTCCTTGCATACTCTACTTGTAATAATCTTCCATCCGGAGTAAAAACAGTTATAGCACGGTCATATCCCATCAATTCAGGAGCTTCCATTCACATCACCTTTTCAAAGATTTTAAAGTCCCACTTACTTTTAAGCTTTGTACTATGACTTTTTTACCGTTTATCTCCCTTAACAAGCCTAATCCCAGTTTCACGGGATCAACATATTTATGCGAACATTTGATTATTCCTTTCCTACCTTTAAACTCATTTTCTAATATTAAAATGTTTGCATTCTTATAGTCTAATTCTCCAAGCAGAGAGAAGCATACATTTAAAAAGCTTTTCCTAAACTCCTCATAACCTATCTCTTCATCTGAAATGATCTCAAACAGTATATACCTATTCCTTATGGTCTTCATACAATGCACCTACTCAAAGACCCAATCCTGAAGAGCAAATCTATACCTCTTACCAAATGGTATCTTCTTAATTAAGTTTCTCTTCTCCAGCCTTTGAAGTACTTTAGTTAAGGTTGTCTTTGGAAGTTTAGTTGCTCTATGTATCTGTGAGTGTGTAGCGTCTACCACGTCTTTCAAAAAGTAAACCACTTTCCTCTCATTTCTATCTAAAACTTTATCAACACTCTTCTTGATCCTCTTACCTTTAACTTTTCTTGGCTTTCTTTTAACCTTCCTCTTAAGCTTTAATTGTGCAGCCTTAAACCTGTGATACAAGAATATAACAACCCCAACTAAAACTATAAGGGCTCCTCCCAATAGATATGGGAGAATATTGCTTTTCTTTGATGAAGAGCCTTTAACCATGTACTTAACAAGCAAGTTAAAATGTGGCTCTATGGCTTTAGCTTCTACTATTAATGCGGTTGTACCTGCATACGTTCTTGTGTTGCCATTGCTTTTAATGTCTTCGATTATCACATTTATTGGAAGAGTTAGTAGAACAGTTGCATCTGGTTTCACATTCATTGTTACATTCGCATGCCAATACTCTCCAATCTTGCTGGTTAGAAGATAAGTATCAAACTCAAGTTTTACCTTACTTATTCTTGATGTGAAGATCACATCATAAGTCTCAGCACCTGATTTGATAAGCTTGTAATCCAAAGGTTCTCCATCCTGATACAGTTTAACACTTCCAGCTAGGGGTTTTGGGATAGTTATGGTCTCTAATGAAGACGCATTTACATCCAAAGTATACTCAACATGGGCCTTCCCATAGGGATTAATAGATATAAGGGCCTTATCTATGTCTGCAGCATAAGATAAACCTAGACACAACACAAGCATGGCCAACAACACAAATTTCCTCATATTCTTTACATAAAGTTAACTATATATATAACTTTCATTCCAAAACCTTGACTATTTCTTCCTTATGGATATACTTCATTGGCCATATGCTTATTGCGTTCTTTGCTTGTTTCCCATTCAGTCCAATTATAGAACCCAGAGCAAGTAATTCAGATTTTCCCCTAAGCTCCCATATATCCCTTGCTCCAGATGACAGAACTATAGGAACATCGTATTTGACACATAGCCTTGTTACTTTTCTCATGTTTCTTAAGTACTTAGATCTCTCTATAGGCTTGGAGTTCAATAGTGTGCTAAATAAGAACAATACACCCACTTTCTTCTGTCCTGCTATCTTAGCCAAGCCTGATGTAAAATAGCTAGGATTCTTCTCCAAGCCTAAAATCAAGTCGTATTTTAGCGACTTGATATTTGATAGCAAGCTTGATTTAGTATACTTCTTAAGCACCTTTAATTTGTTATAGAAAACTGTGTCGAAGCCAAGTCTGTATGCTAAGTTAAGAGCTTCCTCATCTGGCTTAAACTGCAAGTAAGCATCAACTATCATAAAGTATATTAAAATCTCCAGATTAATAAGCTTATGCTGAAGAAGTTTATAGTCTTTGTACTTGTTATTAGTCTTATATGTACAATGCCTACAATATCCTTGGCTTCCCCACCTTGTTACACTCTTTACAACATAACACTCGGTGGTGAGACAAATGCATCATTTGCGATTAAAATGCCATACTTAGAATCCTACTCTACGAACTGCGAGGTTGAAGGAGAATACTTAAACTGCTCAGGGAAGTTTTATTTCTACGGCGTGAGTAAACCATACTCAAAGCCTTTCGAATTCAAAGACGTGCCATTCAAGCATGTGCAAGGCAACTGCTCAAAAGCCTACTGCGAAAAGGCTTTTGAGCTTACTTCTGGTTCCAAAACACTAATGGACGCTATTTTAAACATCACAACATGGGTTTACGAAAGCATATACTACTCACAGGACGAGAAAAGCCCAGAGTTAACATTCGAGACTAAGAGTGGGAACTGCGAGTCCATATCAAAACTTACAGTTAGTATGCTAAACTCCATTGGGATTGAATCGCGGGTTGTGTATGGATGGAAGAGTGGAGAACCTCACTCTTGGATAGAAGTCAACTACTCAAACTCTTGGCTTCCAGTGGATCCAACCTTTGGAAGGTACGGGTACCTTGGCCCAGATTACACCCTTCTTGGTTACAGTAAAGCAAGATACATGTACAGCACAGACCCCTCAGAACCTTTTGATTACAATTTTAATCCTGTGGAGCAGAGAGAATGTCAACTCAAATTAAGAAAAAGAGGCCCTTACCTTTATAATCCCTATGGAAAGATCTTAACGTACAAAGAAAACAAGTATGGCTCATGGCCATTTATAGTTACAAATGGTTACATCAAGAGTCAAGAGATAAATGGCATTGGATATGAAGAGGACCTCAAAGATAAGGTTATTGGCTTCTTTCTCTACTTCAAAAGCTTTTTAAATAGAGAATTTGCTTAAAGATTAGATGCGCTATGAAATTCAAAGAGGTAGAAAACAGATTGTTCAAGAATGTTTATGTATGTAAGAAGTGTAAGTCTAAGATAAGGGTTAGTAACCCTTCCGCTCTAAAGAAGGGCAGAGCCAAGTGCAGAAAGTGTGGATACAAGGGCCTAAGGCCTAAGAAAAAGGAAGTCTCAAAGAAGGGGTAAGATGAACTCTCTCCTAGTGAGCTTAAGTTTTTACGTATTAGTCATTGTTCTCATACTTTTGAATAGGAAAAAGTTTCAGATTGAGAACAAAGTCTTCTTTCTTCACAGAACAAAGAAAGGAGTAAACCTCATGAAGAAACTAGCAAAGCCAGCTCTGTTCTGGACAGTGTTGTCGACACTGTTCATTTTGCTTGCAGTTTACTTCACTGCTGTCGGAGTAAAAGCTTTGTACAACAATGCCATTGACATAATTACTGGCAAAGTAACCACACCTGGAGCTTCTTTCATACTTCCTGGAATAAAGTTACCAGGAGGACCATACCTTCCATTGCTAAGTGGGATAATATCCATAATATTCTTAGCGTTTGTCCACGAATTTTCCCATGGAATAGTTGCATTCGCTAGGAAAGTGCGTATTAAAAATGCTGGGTTTGGATTTCTATTACCTTTACCTATACCATTAGCATTTGTCGAACCTGATGAGAAGAGTATGAACAAAGCAAGAATCATAGATAGGTTGAGGATTCTTTCCGCAGGTAGTGGTGCAAACATAGTGTTTGCTTTTGTTTTCATGCTTTTGGGGTCATACCTCGCTGTGCACATAGCAAGCTCCCCACATGTGATGCATGAGGGTATAGGTATATTCAACATAAAAGGTGAGCCTCTTTCCTTAACAAATTTATCAAGTGGTGACGTAATATACACTATAAACGGAACCCATATGAACATAACAACATTCAAGGCTTTCATGTCAAATACCTTGCCTAATCAAACCCTAGTACTTAATACATCCCGTGGGGAATATATTGTAACACTAAGCAAAGACGAAGCCACCGGATCTGGAAGATTGGGTGGGGAATTTAGAGATCACTACGCACCAAGGGACTTTGAAGGATCAATACTAATAGGATTATATAACTTAATATTCTGGCTTGGCTTGTTGAATATGGCTATAGGTATAATCAACTTCTTGCCCGTACTCTGGATAACAGATGGGTGTAAGATGCTCTTTGAGTTCTTAGGATACTTCACGAAGAACGATAAGTTAAGGCTTAGCATAGCAAATGCCATAATAGGATTCGTGACCATCATTCTTATAATTAACATTGTTGGACCATACATTCTTTAGGGTAAAGTATATATTTCATGACTGTATGTAAACTTAATACGATGGCAACAAAGTCTAGTAGGAAAAAGGCTTCTTCTACACGCTCTAAGAGAACTAAGCACAAGGGAAGGATAACCAGAAGTAAAAAAAGAGTTGCGGGAAAAGCTAAGTCTAAAACCACAAAGAAGAAAAGTACGGGGAAACCAACAAAAACAACGAAAAGGAAGTCAAAGAGATTAACCAAAGCTCAGAAGAACCAACTCATACTAAGGAACAAGATCATAAATGAGAAATTAAGTGCTTTCTTAGATGAGACCGGATTTACACTTCTAAAGATACTTTTAGAGAAGAGAAAAATCTCAGAGTTCAAGCTAGCTTCACTAATGAACCTCAAAGTCAATAAGGTGAGGTCCATACTTTACAAGCTACAAACCAGAGGGATAGTATCTTTCTCAAGAAGGAGAGACAAAAGAAAGGGATGGTACATCTTCACTTGGGAAATAAATCCCAAGAACATTATAAAATACGTTATTAACGAGCTAAACTCGGATATTAAGGTTCTCGAGAAGAAGTACCACTTAAAGCAAGAAGGAAAGGAATTCTTCTCTTGCAATGAGTGTGGAGTACAAATGAGCATGCTTAAAGCTATGGAAACTAATTATCTCTGTCCCTACTGTGGAACTCCAATGCAGGTTATTGACGTGGAGAGAATCAAGAGGGATATTCTCAATGAAATAAACGCCATCAAGAAGAAGATAGAATCCTTGAAGGAGCTAGAGAAAGTCATCTAACTTCTTAAGTGAAAAATTCCTTCTTTGTAATTCGAACTTTCCCCCTACGTTTCGTATCTGAGGTGACTAATTCTACCCTACAAGGTTCTCCAAATAAACACTCTGGGTGCTGCGCCCTTTCACAATATCTACACACTCCTGTAACATAATCCCAAGCTGCGTCGTGGAACAAGTATGGATTAACTCCCAACTCATGAAGTAAACTTGAGAATTCCTGTCTAACTCTCTTAAACAAAGGCTCGTAATCAACCTCACCTTCAAAGCTCACAACCTCTCTTCCAACAAGTAACTTCATAACTTGTGTGTCTAAAGGTGTAGGATAATTGTATATATCATCCCAATTATCTTCGACCAATCCAAGAGTGATGTACCATCCTAAAAGCATAGAACCAGTTTTCTCACCAAACCTATCGAAGGATGTTATGTTGTCCATAGCCTGCTTGTAAGATGATGTTTCGAATATCTTCCTAGCATCTGAGCTGTACTTCTCCTTCAGCCTTCGTGAGTTGTTACACCACGCTTCTATATAATCTTCCCTATTCTCCAAATCCCTCAGGGTTGCTATAAAGAGACTTCTATCCTTCTCTATAGCTTCTACCACACTATCTGGGTCAAAAATCTCGCTATGTTTTGAGTAGATGCGCTTTGCTCTCTTGACTAAAGTATTTGAATTGTTGAAGGGGGATAACATAGCAACAAAGAACAAGAAATTAGCTTGCTCTCTGCTATTTGTTTCTACGCCTGGGAGGAGCAAGTTTCCCAAGTATTCCTTTGGATCTCTAGAAGAGTAAGCATCCATTACTATCCTGACAAGCTCTTCTCCTCTATTAGAATCGAAGTCCATGTTCTCAACACCATAAGAACTTTTATAAAAATTATGATAGCCCCGCCCGGATTCGAACCGGGGTCTCAGGCTCCAAAGGCCCGCATCCTTGACCACTAGACGACGGGGCTTCCCTAAAACTAATGCTTTCTAGACTTTTTAATCCTTAGCTCTTTTTCTAGTATCTCCTCAACCTTGTCCATAGTGTCGTGTATGGTCTTCATAAGATCTTTTCCTTCGTACTTAACCTGTAATCTTGGGTTATCAAGGTACATATGTGCTACGAAGTAATGTTTGATTAATGGCCTCTTTATGTAAATGTCCACCCTTCTTGTGTTCTTAAACAAGTAATTCACTTTTTTAATTCTATCCTTTACCTGTTCGATTATAGCTCTAGCCTCTTCGAGACTAACTTTACCGGATACGTTAACGAATATGTCTTTAGATTTAAGCTTGTTACTAATTAGCTTCATTATGTCCATTCTTCTTAAAAAGCCAACCACTTCACTTCCTTTAAGGATAGGAAGTGATGATAAATTATACTTCAAGAGTTTTGCTAGACCTTCACTTAATGTGTCTGTATCGGATATTGGCTTTATTGATCTCTCAATTAAAGTCTCAACTGGTGCAGAAAATCTTTTAAGTTTTATTCCAACCCTCTCGCCCTTCCTGGCTTCTTTTGTTATTGGTATGCTTAAGAACTTCTCAAGCAACCTGCGGGCCACAGCTACGCCTATGAAATCATCTCTCTTATAAACAGGGAGGGAGTCCACCCTGTTTTTCTTCATTAGGTCTCTAGCTTTTGATATTGGGTCATCGTGCTTAACCTTCACAGCCTTGTACATTATGTCTGTTACAAGCATGTGCTTAAACAAAGGTGAATCCTTGAACTTCTTAAGCATATCATAGTCTGAGATTATACCTACAACTTTGTCCTTCACAACTACTGGTATAGTTTCAAATCCTGTCTGTACCATTAGATTAAGGGCTTGAAGTTCATCTTTATCTTTTTCTAAAGAAGTTGCACTTTGCATAGCTGACTTAACCTTAGTGTACTCATTTGGATTTTTGAGCTGATATAAAATCCTGTACTCTGAGAAAATTCCCTTAAGCCTTCCCTTCTTGTCCACAACAGGTAAGGCCTTAACTTTATTTCTCTCCATTCTAGATATTGCCTTAAACACAGATTCATCTTCGTAGCAGACAACAGGTTTCCTTGAGAACTTTATCTTCATCTCCATCACCAAATATAACAAGTCTGTTCCTGTTTATAATGATTTTGACATGTATGGACCATCTCTTCTATAGCCAAACTTTTTAAAGTATGGCCTAACTCCAACACCACTTATTATCACCATCTTGTCCATACCTTCAGACTTGGCTATGGACTCCGCTTCCTCTAGAAGTTTTCTACCAAGGCCCTTGTGTTGCACATACCCTTCCTTTCCTAAACTTGCTTCTTTACCATACACGTGAAGCTCTCTAATTAAGCCAGTAGTCTTAGTTATTTGCTCCATGAATGGCTTGTAAGGTATTCTTAACCTTATGAAGCCGAAGAGTACTTCTTGATCTTCGCTTTCGAAGGATATGAAAAACTCTTTCGAGTTGGATGCTCTATACTCCTCCACGAAAAGTTTTGGCTTTAGACCCTTAACTAACTTTGGATCCTTATGTCCTACTTCTCTACACCTTATACAATTACACTTCACTTTTGTCTTTAGGATTTCTCTTATATTTCCCTTTAAAACTCCTGCTTCAGCCTGATTGAGAGGAATGTCTCTTTGTATCCTCATTATTCTAACCCATCTTGGAGTTATTCTTTTTATGTCAGCCAATAAGTTAATCAGAGTTTCTTGAGAGTAAGGCTCGTATTCTCCCCTCTTCCACATATCATACAACTCCGTACCTTTTATGACCATAGTAGGATATATCTTGATCATATCTGGCTTGAATCTTTGATCTTGAAATATTTTTTTAAATGACTCAAGGTCCTTCTTTGGGTTAGATCCTGGAAGACCCGTCATCATGTGATAGTTTATTTTGTAAGAAGAGTCCTTCAGTAATTGTGTTGCTTTGATGGAATCCTGCACAGTATGTCCTCTCTTTATCTTCTTAAGCACGTCATCAAAAGTAGACTGCACACCAATCTCTACTCTTGTAGCACCAAGGCTAAGGATATACCTTATGTCGTCCTCAAAGCAATAATCAGGTCTTGTCTCTATAGTTAATCCAACGCATCTGTGCTTAG
>Ga0190314_1000580_pt1 | contig 12128 bp, 5 predicted proteins | sample 4870071112_MG_FD_165055 | JGI IMG/M metagenome (GOLD analysis project Ga0190314, IMG submission 165055) | Hydrothermal vent sediment bacterial communities from Southern Trench, Guaymas Basin, Mexico - 4870-07-11-12_MG | ecosystem: Environmental > Aquatic > Marine > Hydrothermal vents > Sediment ...
GTGCCACATTAAAGGACATAAATTTTACATCGAATGACAAAGGCACCCGCGCAGAATGGGTCATAAATGGAACTGTTGAAATAAATGAAACAACAATTGATCCTATTACGGGCGAGAAAGGTAGATATGGCGTTATGGTAAATGTAATAGTGGCCAGTGATGGGGAACTTATAATAAGAAATGCCACATTGTACTTCCTAAAAGATATAAATAAGAAAGACATAAATATGACTGTTCAGGGAAAGCTGTATATGTACAATGCAAAACTAACGGTATCCACAAACCTTATAGAACCTTATCCCTACTTGGATGTTACAATAAAGAACGCTATTGATGTTAAAATAGTGAATAGTACCATACAATTTCCGGGAAATTTCACCGTGATAGGTACGAATAATGTTCTTATAAAAGGAAGTGAGTTCAAACCACTTGATACTCTACCATCATCCATAAGTGATCCGGACTATTTTGATGATGGACCAAGCGTAAAGTTTGTGTCATCCACGGCATATATTGTAGATACATCGTTCTATAATTTATTTGAACACGAAGTTGTATCTCCGCAGTATGTAGGCACTGTAACAAGTACATCCCCTACAAAGCCTATAACAGTAGATTCCACATCAGATAAAATAATCTCCGATGCTACTACAAACCTTCCAGGCTATGAAACATCTCCTATTTACAGTTTAAAGGTTAAAGTGAAGATGCAAGCAGATTCTTCGTACGATTCAAGCTCAATGATTAATTTGATATACGGTACTAACAAAGTTATGCTGGGGTTCGTGCCTAATTATACCACACAAACATGGGTCAACTATACAGTGAATATAGATACTCTGGGAGCAACTGTAGGAGATTTAGTTAATGGAAATCTCTATCTAGAAGCAGGGGCCACAACGAATGGTACCTATACTGTGTATGACATTGAATTTGATGTTTATGTTGCTGATGTATACGCTATATATGGCAAGGACAGATTTCATTGGGTTGCAGATTCCTCTACAATATATGGATTCAATGTGCACATAGATGCGGATTACACAAGCGATGCTGATAGATCACATCATAACGCCATCTATATAAGGAATGGCGCCGAAGTTTATATAGCGAATCTTACCGTAGATAATACGGAGACGCCCGTTGAAAATCCTCAGAGTCCCCCATATATGGTGGAAGATACAACATCTAAGATATACATATTTAGATATGCGAGGATAAGAGTTCTGGATATTAATGGAAATCCCATAAATGGAATAGAAGTTGTTGCAGAATCTACGAATGCAACGGAACAATCAACGATAAATACAATAAATCAGAATATGTACAATGAGGGATTGGTGGCGGGTGCAACAATAAGAAATATCACATCAAATGATTATGCCATTCTGCCTCTTCTTACGGATATTTTATCTCAGTCATCCTATCCGAACTCTTGGTACACGGGAAACTATAAATTTAAAGCGATTGATATGGGTAACGAAATAGGATACGCCAACGGCTCGTTTGCTCATTTCCCTTACCTTGACAGTAGATTCAATTATCTTGATGTTGATGTAGAAACTGAGGCGACAATTCCCAATTTGAAAGTTATGAGTATAGAACCCGGAGGACCATTGGTATCTGGTAGAAATGTTACTTCAACCGTTTATGTCTATTGTGAAAATGCAAATGCAGGAGATGTTTGGGTTAGTTTAAAAATATCAAATGGGATATCAATTACGGAGGTAGGGAATAAAACAATTACATTAAATGTTGGTCCGCCGAGGGCCGTTAGCTTCACATGGACAGTATCTTTCCCTCCAGGCAACTATACTATGATTGCTCAGGCTGGCGCCCTTAATGTGCACGAATCGCCCTTAACTGATAATGAGCTTTCAACAGCAATCACAATATATCCAGATGTTGATTTTGCACCTGATCCTAACTACTTTGAGCATTCTCCGTATCCAGCAGTAGGAAACACAATTTCTGTAACTGTAAGAATAAGAAATTATGGCAATGAGAACTCTTATGCTCCTGTGCACATAAAGATAACTGGACCTGGATATACGGCCTATGAAGATACCTTTTATGTATCGGTGAACGGTGGAGGTTACAATGATACTACTGTATCTTTCCTTGCTCAGGCATCAGGCACTCATACCGTCACGGTGGATGTTCACAACTTCTGGGACTATGACCAAACGAATAACTATTACGAGTATCAATTTGAAGTTCTTGAAGGAAGCATAGATTATTTCGTTGAAAATGTAAATGTATCGTTTGCGAGTGATATACAAAGTGGATATGTTAAACTGAATGTGGAGGTGGATGTCGGTTATCAGGGACTTAATCCGACAAATGTTTATGTTGCGGTCTACGATGCCTTAACTCAAGATCTTCTGGATAAAAGACAGGCAAATCTGACAGGAGAAAAACTTACAGCGGACCTGTATGTTTATGTTCCCTATGCAAAAAGCTACAGCTTTTTGATAGTAGTTGATCCTGACAACTATGTTAATGAGTTCAACGAGGCCAACAACTCTAAAAATATAAATGTGAAGACACTTACATATTTATCTGTCAGTGTATCGGCGCCCAATATAGCTATTAACGGAACGATAATAAACATAACAGTGGGAGTAATTCCGTATAACACAGATATAAACAATCTGAATGTTAGTCTTGAATTCTCAACAGGACAGGTTTACTACAGCGGAAAGACATCCCTATCCCAAGGACAAACGACTAGTATATACTTTAATATAAACATGACAAAGGATTTCCCGAATATTATGCAGGGACAGCAATCTATACTTCTATCGTATAATATAACTTTAACGACATCAGAGCTATCGCCTTATATTTATTTCCTTGGAACAAGAGTCTTGACGGTTAAGGAAAGACCTGATTTGGATATAGTTAGTGTTAAAATAGTGGAGAACGATGGAAAGAGCAATGATAGTCACATGGCTGAATGTTATCCCTACAGTATAAGCATATATATCTCAAACAAAGGAGGTACGGATCCTACGGATACTATATGGAAAGAAACTCCAGAATATTATCTAATAAGTAATGTGACTTTAGTGATAAAGGATGTATTCAAGGGAGAGGATGAAATACTCTATACGGGGTATGTGAATATACCCAGAATAGGACAGAGCGTTGAAATATTACTGTCTGATAAAGATCTGCCGAAAATAAAAGAAGCTGGAGAGCATAAGATAGTAGTCATAGTAGACCAGGAAAATATACTTAAGGAAAAAGGAGAAGATGTGAGTGGAGGATATGACATATCAGCTACAAACAACTACTTTGAAACGCATCTTTATGTAAATATACCTAAGCTTAGCGCATCTATAGACACGGTAAGTGCAGAAAATATGGAAATAAAAGGTAACCAGAGAATAATTCCTATGGACAATGAGATTGTGGTGGTTATAAAAGTATACAATCTTAACATATCATCAACATCATTGACATCATTGTATACAGGAAAATCCATAACCTCACTCAAAGTAGCTATATATATTAATAATAGGCAGATAGATACTGCTGATGTACCCCTCAACACGGGATTAGCAACACTTAGATACACTCCGAAGACTTATGGAGAAATGAGGATAGATGTGTATTATATACGAGGAACAGATAGGATTTATCTTATACGACATACAAGTCCGACGAGTGTTGTAGGAGTAATATCCTCACCAGGAATAATACCGGGATTGCCTTGGCTCCAGTGGTGGATGCTGGTGATTATAATAGCAGTGGTAGTTATACTGGTGATAATCCTTGCGGCTAGGTCAATCTACAAGAAAGAGGCGGAGAATCTTGTGGAGTGCGGTGTTTGTGGTGCTCTTATTCCCGCGGATGCAACCAAATGTCCGAAGTGTGGAACAATATTTGAGGTAGGAAAAGTTAAATGCAGTTCATGCGGTACTTGGCTTGATGCCGATGCGAGACAATGCAGTTTGTGTGGTGCAGTTTTCGTGGAGCCCAGCGATGAAGAGTACAACAAACTTATGGAGATGAAAAAGAGATACGACGCATTCTTAGAAAGATACAAAGAGGAAGCGAGAAGAGAACTCGGAGAGGCATTTACGGAGGAGGAATTCTACAGGTGGTGGCAACGACATCCAGATTTCATAAGTTTTGAGGACTGGAAGAAGAAAGAAATGGAACTGGGTGAAATGACTGTTAGATGTCCCGCTTGCGGTACTTTGAATCCCATAGATGCAGAGGTATGCCATGTTTGTGGGGCATCGTTGAAGAGGAAAGAGGAAAGACTGCCACCCGCAACACCCGCAATACCAGAAATACCGACAGCCGAGGAGGAGAAAAGAAAGCCCAAGAAAAAAGTTAAGAAAAAAGTAATAAAGAAAGTGCCGAAAAAGTAATTTTTTCTTTATTTATTATATTTTTATGTTTCTCCGAGAACTTCTCTTACTCTTTCTAGAACTTTCTGTGGATTCTTATAGTATGCGGAAACGATTCTCGCCACATCCTTGTAGTATCTAACTCCTATCTTCTCCATATACTTCAGTATAAGTTCTCTTCTCCTTACTTCCAGCTCCATTCTTCTTTGGGACCATCCCTTTATTGTAGCTATTTTCTCGTAAACATAACTATGTCCACTAAAATTAAAACTATCATCCGCAGGGTTCCAGACATATGCGTTGTTTGTAACTAACTCACCCGTTTCTGGATCAAGCGCAACTATTTCAGTTATGTTCTTAACTCTTCTGGTCATTCTTGTACCTACTTTCACTTGGGCTTGAAGTAGAACGATATCCAATGCGGTTATAAGGGCACGCGGTAAGTTTATGGGATCATTCTCCAATCTGTGCACCATAGCTTTAACATCATCAGCGTGGAATGTTGTATAACAAGTTTTTCCAGTAGCCATCGCTTGGAAAACTGTATAAGCCTCAGCACCTCTAACTTCTCCTACCATTATGTATTGTGGTCTCTGTCGCAGTGCAGCGGCTAGCAGATCAAACATATCAATCTCTCCAGGTTTCTTTCCCGTTATTGGATTTACTTCGCCGAATCCCTCTCTAACCAATGAAGGAATCCAGTTTTCGTGAGGAAGGTTAAGTTCCCTCGTATCCTCTATGCTCACAATCTTCATCTGTGGAGGTATGAAGAGAAGTATGGCGTTTAAGGTGGTGGTTTTACCACTTGCGGTACCTCCGCAAACTATCATACTCATACCGTTCTCTACTGCGAGCCAAAGATATGCCATCATCTCCCTAGACATAGTATGGAACTTTATTAGGTCAATTGGGGTGAATGGATTTGATCTGAACCTTCGTATTGTAAAGGAAGAGCCTCTTGTGGTAACATGCTTGCCTAGGGTTGCTTGCAATCGCGAGCCATCGGGTAAAGTTGCATCAACCATAGGATTAGCGACGGATATATGCTTGCCCGATTTCTGTACAATCCATATTACGAATTTATCCAATCTATCCTCTCTATCAAACTTTATGTTGGACCTTATTGAGCCGTATTTTCGGTGATAGATGTATATAGGTATGTTTACGCCATCGCAAGAAATATCCTCCACTTCGGAATCTATCATTGGCACCTGTATTTTTCCGTATCCGAGGAAATCCCTATAAAGATAATATTTGAATCTCTCAAATGTAAGTCCATCAACGCTTACACCCATCTCATCCAGTACTCTGAGGGCCATTTTATACAGAATCCTCTTTTTTTCCTCCAAAGTTGCAAATTCCTCAAGCTCAAATCTCCTTATTAGCTGTTCTTTTATTTTTTCCAGTAATTCCTCTTGTTCTTTGGTTAAAGGCGGCTCTATTATCTCGTAGATATATTCGTTATTAAAATTATCATAGAGTATTCTGACATAGGAATATGGTTTCTCTATCGGACTTATCTCCACTTCGCTTATATCCTTTCCCTCTATCTTCGGTATCGGCGTTACTTTATCCGCAACATCCTCTAGTACGATCTCGTCGGGCGGCGCCTTTATCTTTTTGTATTTTATTTTCTTCTTAGGAAGAATTCCTTTCAATGCATTTAGATATTTTATGCGGAAAGGTATTTCTTCCATCGCTTTTTCTGCCTCTGCCTCAACCATTTACATCCCCCCCATAAACCTCAAAACTAAATATCCGGCTATGAGCATAACCATAGCCACGGGCAACCCTCTTTCAAATGTACCATCTTGAAGCAGACCGGCCATTATGCCATCTCCGACAGCATGCATCAGTGCAGCCACCACAAATAAAAACTTTATTTCTGGTATGTATTCATATGCTATACGACCAACGGAGATTCCCACGGCCATATGCTCAAATGCCTCTGCTGTAGCTTTACCCGCCTTTTCCATCTGTGGAAGGAATTGAGCATTGAGGATTATAATTGTCACTAGGAAAACACCGAATGCTATGTACAAAACGAAGGCATATGTTGACATTTGAATTGCTCTCTCTCTTTCCATAACTTGGGTCTCCCTAGATGCGTGGGCAACGAGGTTCAGAACATCTGCGATATTACCTCCCGCCTCATTTGCTTTAATTATTATGGCAACCATTCTGTTAACGAGGGGTGTAGGCACTCTCTCCTGAAACAGTTCAAGAGCCTTGTTCACGGGAACTCCCCAAGAAATCTGTGCGGCTATTTTCTTTATTTCATTCGTAAGTACACCGTATCTACCAGTTGACGCTACAATTAAAGAATCTGCCAGAGTCATGCCGAATCTGCTGGCTTCAGCTACATCTCTTAGAAAGTCTGGAAGTCTGCTCTCTATTTTCATTATTCTTTTTCTCTCTATATATGCTGCTATTCCATAAGGGCCAAGAAGTAATGCTATTCCTATAACTATGTAATCCATGGGCATTCCTGGCGGAAATCCTATGTAATAGCACATAATGCCCAAAATTATAAATACAATCATAAGAGCTGCGGATACGGCTATTATCTGATTTCTTTTCTTTTTATCCAATTACGCCACCTCCTTACTGGTGTTATATATAAGAAATATGAACATTCCAATCATTGCAGGAATCATAACATATACAACTATTTTCAGAACCATGACTACCATACCTGCCTGACCACCACCTCCAATCAACGCCATTATAGCCATGATAACTACCAGGAAAAGCGGAAAGGCTACTCCAACGGTGACATAGGTTTCTGCGAATAGCCCCAAGGTCTCCATTTTCTTAGCCATTCCGAGACGCATCTCTCTTTCGTATTCCTGCGCTTTCATCAAAAAGTACGGTTTCAGCCTTCCTCCTGAGGTTGTGGTTGTTATTACTCCTTGCAGGAACTCTTGCCATTTAGTGCTTGGGGATCTTTTTGCAGCATCTCTTATTGCCGTAAGTATATCTTTTCCTAAAAGTTCTGTGTCTCTTGTAATCCACTCCGCCTCCTTGCTTATTTCTCCGTACTCCTCTCTCCTAGCCAGTTCCTTGAAGATTACATCAATGGTCACATCAGCCGATGCCATAGCGGCAATAAAACTCATAGCATGGGCGATCTTTGTATCAATATTCTTTGCTCTAGATTTTGCCTTAGATGAGGGGGAACTTAGTAATATAAAATAAACCACTGTTGGTAAAAACGCAACCATTAGGATAGGTATGAGAATTCCGAGGAATAGGTTCACATATAAAGCTAGGAGTAGGCCCAGTACACCACCAACCACGCCAGCAACTATCCCTACTATAATTGTGGTGGTGAGCACATACGCTAGATACTCTTTAACTTTGAAAGTCATATGTGCCTTCAGCAAATCTTCATCAAGTTTCTGGAACTTTTCTGGATTCTTTTTAATCATTCTCTCCGCCCTATCACCCATAAATTTAAGGCAAAATTTGTGATAAGAACTCAGAGAAATATAAGTTGGTAGTGTACCCGCAGGAATTTTAACTTTTCTATAAACTTTCTGTTCCGTCTCTTCAGGGGTCTCTATGGGCATTTCTTCACCAATTTTTTCCGTCACTGCCTCTACCATTTCCAACCCTCCTTCTTACTTTCTAACTCTTCAAGTTTTCTCAACTCCTCCCTTATTCTCTGCGCCGTAATCTCAGGCTCCTTGTAATAATCGGTGATTATCTTCCAAATCTGCCAGTGATCCGTGATTTTTCTCTTAACCATATATCTGATTATGTCTGTCCTTCTGCGGAATTCCTCCTCCATTTGGTCATGAGTTAAATTTTTCATAGTCATTATCTTATCAAAGAGATAACTGTGACCTTTGAATATGTGCCTATCCCTTTGGTTATCCCATGTGAAAACAACATTCGTAATTAACTCGTTGGTTTCGGGTTCAAAACCAACGATTTCAGTCACCTCTTTTATTCTTCTGACGAACTGATCTCTAACTCTCACCTGCATCTGAATTACCACCACATTTAGAGCAGTCAAAAGAATTCTGGGACATCCTATGGGTGGATTCTCCAACCTGTGAATCATGGACCTTATGGAATCGGCATGCATAGTAGAATACGCGGTATGGCCCGTGGCCATCGCTTGGAACATGGTATACGCTTCTTTACCTCTAACTTCTCCGACTATTATATAATTTGGCCTTTGTCGCAGTGCAGCTCTAACCAAATCGTACATATCTATTTCTCCCGCCGCTTTGCCAGTAACACCCTTCTCGCCAAAACCGCTTCTTGTAGTACCCGCAATCCAGTTTTGATGAGGGAGGTTTATTTCCCTCGTATCTTCCATACTAACTATCTTGGCTGTCGGTGGGATAAATATGGCTGCGGCGTTCATAGTGCTTGTTTTGCCCGAAGCCGGACCGCCTATAAACATCATAGATTCACCGTGTTCCACCGCCAGCCATAAATATGCAACTATTTCTTCACTGGCAGTTCCGTACAGAACAAGTTCCGTGGGGGTGAACGGTTTTTCCTTAAACCTTCTTATAGTAAATGTTCCTCCTCGCGTAGTGACCTCCCTTCCGTATGTGGCCTGAACCCTGTGACCCTCCTCCGTTGTTCCATCCAGAATGGGATCCGCTACGGAAATTTGTTTTCCGCATTTCTGGCTTATATAAACTATAAAGGAATTCAGTTCTTCATCGTCATGAAAAACAATATTCGTTTTTATGGACTCGTACTTTTTGTGGTATATGTATAGAGGTATTCCCACACCATCGCAGGATATGTCCTCTATGAATTCGTCGTGTATAAGTGGGTCTATTTTCTGGTAGCCTATGAAATCTCTTATCATATAGTAGGTAACTCTCTTTATGGAAGGAAGAGGAAGCCTTATGTCTCGTGATTCTAAGTAACTAGTAATACTTTCTTTTATGTAGTCTTCCTTTTCCTTCTTTGATTTGAGATTCCACGAATACTGCAACATTTTTTCAAATGTTCTTTTCAAATCATCCAGAATCCTCATTTCCATAGGCGTTAGCTGGGGCTCTATGACTTGATACCTATATTCATAGTCATTGTGGTCATATATTATCCTCGCGTAACTGTATGGCTTTTTTATGGGATAAATTTCAACAACTTCAAGATGTTTCTCCTTTATAGGGGGTATTTGAGTAATATCTCTATCCACGGCCTCCGTGGAAGGTATCTTCTTCTCTAAATGTTTTCCACTAATTTTGATATAAAAGCGAAGGAGTTTTTCACGAAATCCACCCTCTTCTTCAGATATAGCCATCTTCACCACCTCAAGATGCGCTAGCCTCTATTTTCAAATATGCTTTGACGATCTCCATACTAGTTACATTTTGTATTGTGATGTAATCAGAGCCTATTACACAATCTGAGTAGGGCTCCGCCTTGCTTCTCATCCATTTTAGAAGTGCATCTATGTAAGCGGAAGATATATAGCTTTTATCCTGATCCTCATGGATTTTTATAGTCACATTCCTGTTGTTTTCATCTATATACGCTACAGTTTTTTCCACACCTATAAGCGTTATCTGAAAACCTTTTGTCTCTATTCCCGTTATGGATTGTGGAGGCCCATATATTGTTTGAAGGATTATGGATATCTGCACATCCGTCTTGTTTCCTTTTACTATGAAATGGGGTCCAACAATTAGGGAGGCGTTTTTAGCATTCCAGTTGTATCTTATTATGGCTCCGTTCTGTAAACTTATAGTCTCTGCCACATAATACCTATTCGGAGCGAGAAAACTGAACTCACCACCGCAGATTAGATATGTGGGAGTAGTTAGTCCCCTCTGGTAAAAAGTGAGATTAAGAGCGAATGAACTTGAATTTTCCCCAGTGTACGGATTCATTGATATTCGCCCCAATGTCGGAGAGGAAAAAACGGGAACGGAATCTGTACCAAGTTTTATTGCGAAATATGATGTAAAGTTTGTGTTTTCCGTGAGTATAAGCATATCAATCATACTCCTTATATCCGAAAATTTTTCAAGGATGTACATATCATGCTGGTATTCAACGGTTTTCATATGGGCAGGTATGTATTGTGCTGTGAACATTGATAGTAAAGTGGTAAAAATCATTAAAGCGAAAAGAGTGCCTATCGTGGCCGCAATTCCCTTTTCCTCTTTTATCGGTTTTACTTTTCTCATCAACACCACCTTTTTCCACACCTTACCGTTTTACCTCTATATAAACTTTTTGAGTTTATCCATTATTGTCCTAATTACCCATGCATTAAAACCTTATAACTTTTTCTCATATGCTCAGCGCCATGAAACCGCCGGACACATAGCCTCTAAACATTTCATACATTTTGTACATTTTTGTTTGTTGACCCATACCATATCGTTTTTTATGTAAAGAGCTGCAAACATACAATGGGCAAGACATATTCCACATCCCACACACTCCTCCACCTTGTATATTATTTTTAAAAAATTCTCTGCGCAGTCCTTTGTGGACATTAGATTTTCTAAATCAATACAATCTTCGGGCAGTACGAAAGATAGGTTTTTCAACCTCTCCATATTTATTTTTCTGCTTGGTATAAATTTCACTTTTCCATTCTCTACTTTTTTCCTCACACTGAAAATCCTTCTCTTCTCAGGAATATCTTTTATTCCAAATCGTTTCGGGATATTTACCCATCTCCATAGACCGAGGGAAATCCAATAATCTGGAAAATCGTTTTCTCTTGCATATTTTTCCAGATACTCAAACCACTTTTCTAAGATTTTTGAGTATTTTTCCATTATTTTGAAATCTCCCAAATCACTTGATGGGCAGAGATAACAGCCTATTCTATTCATACCTCTTTCGTACCAGGGATTTAAAGGGGCTTTTTCTTTCATTAAGTAAAGAAAAACTTCAAGTGCGGTCCAATCTTGGATTGGCGAAGCAGCAATCTGGTTAGGAACCCATTTATTCCTCCATATTCTGGGAGTTTTACTTCTAACATCGCTTTCGTATCTTCTCTGACCAACAAATGTGAGAACTCCCTTTGGATAGTTTTCCATAATGAATTTTGTTGTCGGTCCAAGTTTAACTACTTTACAACACCACCTGTAATCTCTCGCCGGTGGCCCATACTTTTCCAGCGATTTCCAGAATCTATCGTCGGAATGTATTCTTTTTATTTTCAATCCATATCTTTTTTCCACATCATCCACATACCTCAAAGTTTCTTCCAACTCAATACCTGTATCCAGAAAGAAAGACTCGTATTTCAAGCCGGATTTCATAACTAAAAGCAAAGTGGCCATGCTATCCTTTCCGCCACTGAATGAAACGAGGATGGGCAAAGAAATTTCTTTTGCAGTTCTTTTTATGAATTCTATGGCTTCTTTTTCCAGATTCTCAAGATGCTTTTCATTGGCCCTTAAAACATCCTCCCATCCGACATTTTTGCATTCATATACATCTTCAAATTTTTTAAATCCCTTCATTTTAACTGCTACACCTTTTTTAGGTACATTATTTGCATCAATTTTAGAAATACCTACACCTACAGAATTGCCACATAAAACCACAACATACATTCCCTTGCGAACATTATCCGCAATATCTACAACTCCCGGAGCCATTAGATTTCTTCCTGATAGAAGAGAATCCTCTGCACCATCATCCGCCACAACATACCCTTTTTTTATACTTTTCCTGAAAATCTCAGCCCCATCTGGTTTGAGAGATATATCAAAAAAGTTTCCGTTATACCGCAAAATACCTATGATTTTTCCGCAGTATATA
>Ga0190314_1000581_pt1 | contig 12105 bp, 10 predicted proteins | sample 4870071112_MG_FD_165055 | JGI IMG/M metagenome (GOLD analysis project Ga0190314, IMG submission 165055) | Hydrothermal vent sediment bacterial communities from Southern Trench, Guaymas Basin, Mexico - 4870-07-11-12_MG | ecosystem: Environmental > Aquatic > Marine > Hydrothermal vents > Sediment ...
CCTTTAAACTCATTATGTTCAGCCGTTTTCTAAGCAAGAATATTGGAGTACATAGTATTTTAGCTATTCTCTCATGCAGGTGTTGAAATAGCCTTAATTTTTATCTTAGGGTTATGGGTGTTAACGTTAAGTATTTACTAGGTGTTTATGGTTTAGTTGAGGATTAATGAAACGCTGAGGATTTGGGAAAATACCGTGAACTTTCTAAGATCTACGCCTAGGAGATAATATGTTAGAGTATGAGGGCATATTTTTCACGAGAGTGGTATGATTTGCATTTTGACCATAAGAGCTTCTTGGAACTTTCAGAACAACTATATAGTGGCCAAAGATATATGTTCATTAGCTATGTGGAAGAGTGGGCATGTGAACCTAAGTTGTGGAGGTTATGTTTTAAGTAGTTTTTGCTTCCTAATAGCTTCTCTTAGAGCTTTAGATACGGCTTTCTTCAATATAAGCCCTGCTATGTGTAGCGGGGTGTCCCCTAATATTGGGTCGTATTCCATAGATGCTAGGCATGGGTAATAGTGTAGGAGTAATCCTGCTTTAACAATTAGTTCTTTTGTTTCAATACCTACTATTTTCTCTGCTACATAGTATGTTGAGCCGCATGGTGCGCTTCTTTTCACAGTAGCTGATACTACTTTGCCTTTATCTACTTCTATTTCTACTTCTGGTTTGCCAAAATATTTCGTGAATTCGTCAATATACCTGTCTCCTACAGGTTCGAGTGTGCATAGGGGTCTTGCGAAAACACATGTAATGTTTTCTCTTCTAAGCTCCTCCTTTACCTGCCCCTCTAAGCCTAGTCCAGGGCTCCACCTTGGACGGTCAATAGCTACTATTATGGATGATGCTTTAGTTCTTTTAGCTATTGTTGGAAGTAGGAGCATTGATGAAGGGTCTTCGCAAAGTGATAAAAGTAAATCGCATTCCTCTAATCCTTCAACATGCACTGTTTCTGGCTCATCTAATGCTTGCTCAAAATCTACTTTAGGCACGTGAACCAGCTTAACTTCCCATGTGGAAGGACCTTTTTGAGCAATTGTCTTAGCTGTTCTATCTCCGAAAAGCCCTTGGGAAAGGACTAGGATTTTCAAAGATACCACTTTCCTTAGGAGTGTGTACTGTTAAAAATTTAAAATACTTGTGAAATTATTAAGTTAACGGTGTTAAACGTTATGGCGGGTTGTAAATGTAAATTTAGGGTTCTAGCAGAGGAGGGCAAGTGCGTTATTGCTGAAAATGTGGTGAAAGCATTTTATGAGGGTAAAACGCTTAAACTAGTGAACATATTAAATGAAGTAGTTACCATAGAAAATGCTATGATAAGTGAAGTTGACTTAAATAGAGGGGAGTTAAGGATCTTGAAAAATCAAGTACTTGGAGAATTTCTTGAGTTTCTTAGAACCTACACTTACTGCTTAAACAAAAGCATTTATGACTCTTCAGTTGAGGAATTATGGAATAGAGTAAAATCCTTAGGGGAGTTAATGATTAGAGAGCTGTGGGTTAGAAGTAGGGGGGTTAGGCGGTGACATTTACAGTAGCTATTTCAGGCAAAGGTGGAACAGGTAAAACAATGCTTACAGCACTACTCGTAATGTATTTAGTGAGGAAAACAAACGGGAAAGCAAGGATTTTAGTAGTAGATGCTGACCCTAATCAAAACTTAGATAGAGTACTTGGAGTAAAACTTAGCAAAACTGTAGGGGACCTAAGAGAGGAACTCTTAAATAGAAAGGAGGAAATTCCGCCAGGTATTTCTAAAGAACAATATTTCGAATATCTTATCCGAAACATTATGTATGAAGGAGAGTTTTTCGACATGCTCGCTATGGGAAGACCTGAGGGACCAGGATGCTACTGCTACGTGAATCATTTGCTGAGAATGATTTTAGATAGAATAACTGGAGAATACGACTTTGTTGTAATGGATACCGAGGCTGGTCTTGAACATTTAAGTAGAAGAACAACTAGAGATGTTGACGCATTAATTATAATAACTGACCCAACATCGAGAGGCATATTGACTGCTGAAAGAATTAGGAAGCTTATTCAAGAATTGGAAACGAAGGTTCGCAAAGTATATGCTGTAGGTAATAGGGTAACTCCCAACAACGCTGGCAGGGTGGAGGAGGAGCTTAGAAAACGCGGGTTCGAAGTACTTGGGCTAATTCCTGAAGATCCCTATATTCAAAAACTAGATTTAGAGGGTAAACCTTTTACTGAAATCCCTGATGATTCCCCAGCATATAGGGCTGTAGAGAAAATTGCCGATAAGCTTTTCTCCCACATGTTAAATACCGCATAATGGTGTTTCCCCTATGGGCCGCTGGTCCGGTAGAATAGTTGAAGTTAAAATAGGCGCTACGAAGTCTGAGGGTGGAAGTAGAGACAAAGTAGTTGTTGTTGGCGGGGAAAGCGAACTGCCTTTATTTGGTTCTAGAAGTGAAATACCTAATCCTCCAGTAATTTCTATGGACGTTTTTGACTGTAAAATACCGTTACCTAGAGTTTTAAAAGAACCCTTCGTTGAGGTTTTAGAGGACCCTGCTGAATGGGCTAAACTATGCGTTAACAAGTATGGAGCTGATATGGTAAGTTTACACCTAGTAAGTACTGATCCCAATGTGCTGGATAGGAGTCCTAAAGAGGCTGCTAAAACAGTAGAAGAGGTTTTGCAAGCAGTTAAAGTACCTTTAATAATAGGAGGTTCAGGTAATCCTAAAAAAGACCCTAAAGTTTTCGAGGAAGTTGCTAAGGTTGCTGAAGGAGAGAGGTGCTTACTGTCATCAGCCACCCTAGACGTCTATAAGGAAATAGCTGCAGCAGCACTTATTTACGGACACAACGTAGTAGCTTTCACCCCCGTAGATGTTAATTTAGCAAAACATCTCAACAGGTTACTTTTAAGCATGGGTCTTCCCCGAAACAGAATAGTTATGGATCCTACAGCGGCTTCGCTAGGCTACGGTCACGAATATAGCTTCACAGTTATTGAGAGAATAAGGTTAGGGGGTCTGCAAGGAGATAAGGACCTTCAAATGCCCATACTTGTCGGAGTAACTAACGCTTGGGGTGCTAGAGAAGCTTGGCTTAAAGACCCATCGCTAGGGCCGAGAGAATATAGGGGGCCTATTTGGGAAGCTGTAACTGGAATAACTTACATGCTTGCGGGAGCAGACATTTTAATGATGATGCACCCTATAGCTGTTAGCCTTGTTAAACGTGCAATTAAGAATATTTTCCAGGGTAGGAGAATAGATGTGAAAGAGTTTCATGAGTGGTTAAAGGAGGTGATATAGTTGGCTAAGCTTACACCTATGCAAATATACATGCTACTACCTAAAACCAACTGCGGCAAATGCGGTTTCCCAACATGTTTAGCGTTCGCATTTAAAGTTGCTTCAGGTAAAGCTAATGTATTTGCATGTCCGTATTTAAGCGAAGAAGCAAAACGTAAACTAAGCGAGGCACTAGCTCCCCCAATAAAGCTTGTAACCATAGGTGTAGGCGAAAACGCCGTTAAAATAGGTGGAGAAAGAGTACTACATAGGCACGAAGACAAGTTCTACAATCCAACAGCAATAGCTTTTGCACTTAGCGATATGCTTAGCAAAGAGGAATTAGAAAAACGCATCGCTGCTATAGAGGATACTAGATTTGAAAGATTAGAAGAAATTCTGAAACCAGACCTAATAGCGATAAAGGCAAGTTCGAATGACCCTGAACGCTTCGCCTACGCTGTAAAGGTAGCTTCAGAAAATACTTCGCTCCCAATAATACTCTGTAGCTTTAATCCCAGAGTTGTTGAGAAAGCACTTAAAATATGCGGATCTAAGAGGCCACTAATATACGCTGCTACCAGGGAAAACTTAGATTCTATGGCGAAATTGGCCATAGAATATGAGTGTCCTCTAGGACTATATGAACCTAAGGACTTGGAGCTTCTAGCAGAGCTTGTTAAGAAAGCGAATAACATGGGTGTCAAAGACTTAGTTTTAGACGTAGGTTTCAAGGATTTAAGAGAAACCTTAGAGAAACTAGTACTGCTGAGACGTTTAGCTATTGAAGGGAAGAAGAAAGAGTATGGGTACCCTACTATAGTTTTCCCAAGCTTATCCGTAAATGAAACCGACAACCTAGCTGATTTCTGGGAGATAACTGTAGCTTCATCACTTATGATAAGATATGCTAGTATTATAGTTTTAAACAGCTTTAAACCATGGAGAATATTGCCCCTACTAATACTTAGACAGGGAATATTTAGGGATCCCAGAATACATCCGAAAGTGAAACCAGGCTTATACGCTATAGGTAACGTAAACGAGTATTCTCCATGCTTAGTTACATCGAATTATGCTTTAACATACTTTACAGTTAAGTCCGATATTGAAGCTTCTAAAATACCATCATACCTTCTAGTAGTAGATACTGGCGGACTATCTGTTGCTTCGTCTTTTGCTGGAGGGAAATTCACTGCTGAGAAAATAGCTGAAGCAATGAAAGAGTACAGGGTTGAGGGAAAGGTAAAACATCGAACAATAATAATACCCGGGTTAGCTGCTAAGATTAGTGGGAAATTAGAGGAGTTAACGGGCTGGAATGTCATAGTAGGTCCTAGAGACTCTTCAGAGCTAAGAGTGTTTTTAAGGAAAATCTCAACTACTTAAATCTTCTATAATGTTGGGCACTGAAAATATTTTAAGAAATACTTAAATGCCTAGCTTCTTAAATCGTAGTCTGAGTGTAAGAGAATGGAGGTTACTACCCTATGTCGGAGAAAATAACTATTATAGCTAAACTTGCTTTAAGTGGTTTTAAAAAAGCTCTTGAACTCGCCAGGCAAATAACTAGCGAAGCAATTAAAGAACTCGGCAAAGATACGTCTCTTGAAGTTCTCGATACAGCATACAATATACCATCTTACCATATTATTACAGGGAAGAAACTGGAGAAACTTGGAGATGTACCTAAAGTTCTTGATGAACTTGAAAGTAAAGTTCTTAGAAAACCTATTCTCGACAAAATGTATTTAGGTAAAGAATTAACCATAGAGAACGCTTTAGAAGCGGGTTTGGCTACACTAATTCTCGCAGACATTATTGAAACAATAAAATACGTTAGAACACCTAAACCATATAAGCCTCCATATACTGGCTTTCTAAGCGATTCACAAATAAGAGCACTAGGTGTTTCACTAGCAAGCGGGAAAATACCTGGAATAGTTGTCGTACTGGGGAAAGCCTCAACTGACGAAATTGCAGGTAAGATAGGTAAAGAAATTCAGAGCTCAGGGATGCTAGGACTACTCATAGGCCCAGTAGTAGAGCAAATGGAAAAAGCAGGTGTCAGGATTGGAGCAGAATATAACCTCGTCCCCTTAGGTGATACTATAACCTCAGCTGTACACGCCGCCAACGTAGCTTTAAGAGCACCAACAATATTTGGAGGATTGAAGCCAGGAGATATTGAGAAAATAAGGAAGTACATCAAGGAAAGAGTTCCAGCATTCGTCATAGCCCTCGGCCCTATGGACGACTTAACAGTCGCGGCAGGCGCCGGAGTTATAGCTATAGGTCTCCCTGTTCTAACGGATCAGCCTGTTCCAGAAATTCCTGAAGCCCTAATACCTGTTAAACCCGAGGAAGCTGTTTCGAAAGGCTGTGAGCTCCGCGGTATTAAAATTAAGCCTCTAAAACTCGAAATACCTATAGCATATGGGCCTGTATTTGAAGGTAAAGCTATAAGAAAACATGACATGTATGTTGAGTTCGGTGGAGGACGTTCACCAGCTTTCGAACTTGTCGTAATGAAACCCCTTAAAGAAGTACAGGATGGTAAAATAGAGGTTATAGGCCCTGAAATAGATGAAATGGAGGAAGGTAAAGCCCATCCATTAGGAATTGTGGTTTACGTTGCTGGAAAGAAAATGAAGAAAGAGTATGAGCCAATAATTGAGAGAAGAATTCACGAATACATAAACTACGGTGAAGACACATGGCATATAGGTAGTAGGGACATATGCTGGATTAGGATAAGTAAGGAAGGATATAGGAAGGGCTTTAAGATAAGGCATTTCGGAGTAATCTTATACACCATGATTAAGAAAGACTTTTCAGCAATAGTTGATAAGGTTCAGGTAAAGCTTATCACAGATAGAGACGAGGTGCTTAAGGCCCGTGAAGAAGCAAAGAAATTCTATGCTGAAAGAGATAGGAGAATAGCAGCTATAACGGATGAAAGCGTCGACGTATTCTACTCTTGTACACTATGCCAGTCCTTTGCACCTAACCACGTATGCATCATAACACCTGAAAGACCAGGCTTATGTGGTGCAGTAACATACCTAGACGCTAAAGCTAGCCATGAACTACAACCTGAGGGGCCAAATCAACCAGTACCTAAGGGGAAGTGCTTAGACCCTGTTAAAGGAGAATGGGAGGGTGTAAACAAGTTTGTCTATGAAGCTTCACACCATGCAACAAAGAGATACCACCTATACAGCGCATTAACATACCCAGTAACTAGTTGTGGGTGTTTCGAATGCGTTCTTGTAGCTTCGTTTGAAGCAAACGGCTTCATAATAATTCCAAGAGAATATACTGGAGAAAACCCGATAGGCCTCAGATTCAGTACTCTCGCAGGAATGATAGGTGGAGGTAAGCAAGCCCCCGGAACAGTAGGTATATGTAAGAAGTACATAGTTTCACGTAAGTTCTTTAAAGCAGATGGCGGCATCAAGAGAGTTGTATGGATGCCTAAATCGCTTAAGGAAGAACTTAAAGAGGGCATTATAAAGCGGGGAGAAGAGGAGGGTGTACCGGACTTATATGACAAAATAGCTGATGAAACCGTTGCTAAAACAATGGATGAGCTACTAGAATATTTAAAGAAAGTAGATCATCCAGCACTTAAAATGACACCTTTAGAGAAGTTAATGGAATATCCTGAATAAAAACTATATTTTTAATCTCCCTATTCTAAGTTTAACTAAGTGCGTAGCACAAGATATGCATGGATTTTACGCTCTAACCACCATTTCCAACCTTTGCTCAATAGTAGCTAGTTTTCACCTTTTGAGAGGAGGTTATTAGCTACTTAACTAATTCTCTTTCTAAAGGTGGAATATTTTGCTGCGTTGCTACTATTAGATTAACTTTCTTAAGTAAGCCTTTGTCATCTATTTCATAGTGGTGTATTAGTACTCCTCTAGGTGCCTCAACGATTCCTACGCCAATACCTGCTTTGGGTTTAACATGAACTCTAATGTTTCTGCTAAGTATTTCTCCATCTTCAAGTATGTTCAAAGCTATTTCAATAGGAACTATATTTCCACTGCCCTAGCTAAATTGTATGCACCAACATTGTGGGAGGGTTTCCCTGCTATTTTTCTTAGCAATGCTAAGTAATTATCGGCAATTGCTGTTCCAAATTTCTCAGCTACGTTTATTCTAGCAAGTGTTCCAACCCTATATTTTTCACTATTAATTCTTAACGGAGTCTTCAGCTATGTATTTCAAATAGTCTAAGCCTTTTAAAGGAAGCAACGATATTACCCTTAGGGTCCATTACATATAATTCACCATCATATGTTTCGTGGAGACCATGGCTAACCAAGCCCATGTTAGTACGTTGGGTCTTCAGGATATGTGCTGAGTAGTTCATTTGATGATAAGGGTTATTCTCGTAAACATTTCTTTTAATATGCTTGAAATGTTAGCGAAAATTTTATATTTTGCTCTCTCCTATGAAGGCACTAAGCAATTCATCCTGCTAAGAGGATTAGATCCTATGGAAGAAAAGGGGAAGATATTTATCATTACACTTATTTTGCTTATGGTTTATGCAAGTAATATTGGCTTAGTATTTGCTCCTAATAGCAATGAACCTGTTCTATGGTTTAAAAACATTAGAAGCGAGCATGTTAGATTTTCAAGTAGTGGAAGCTTCATCTTAGCTTGGAGTATGGAATCTTTAACACTGCTCAATATCCGAGGAGATGTAGTTTTAAGCATTGAAGTAGAAAATTACTCATCAATAAGCTACGCTACTATAAGCCCTAAAGAAGACATTATCATAGTATGCTACATGGCCGTTGAACCCCTTGAAAGCGGGGAAGAAGCAACATCAATTATGGTTGCTGCCCACAACATTAGCGGTGAAATTCTCTGGAGCGTTATTGAGGAAGATGCCTTGTTCTGTAAAGCAGAGTTTTCACCTAACGGGAAATACTTAGCACTAGCTATCACTTATAAAGGGAAAAGGAAAAACAACGTCTTCGAAAAGAACATTGTCTTAGAGCTTTTAACGGTAAAGGGCGATGTTTTGTGGAAGAAGGAAATATGCAATGAAACCATAGCAGAACCCCTACTACACTTCACAGATAAGGGGTTAGTAGTAGCTGCCGGTAGGAACTTGTTCTTAATAAGCAGAAACGGGGAAGTCATTTTTGCTAAGAAGCTTTCCTCGGAAATTAGGGATATGGACGTAAGTGCTGACGGAAGCTTAGTAGCCGCTGTTGAGCATAACATGTTACACGTTTACGATAGTCATGGTGTAGAACTTTGGAATGTAAGTACTGGAGCTCTGCTATTCTATGTTGACGTTAGTGATAATGGCGAATACGTGGTTATCGGAGGATGGAAGGGTGCATGGTGTTACGATAGTAGTGGAAACGAACTTTGGAGCTATGTTCACGGTAAAGACTGTATAACACCAGTAACCGTATCTAACAATGGCTATGCTGTTGTAGTTGACCACAGCGAATTAACTGTTAGAGCAGTACTCATTAACCAGGAAGGTAAGGTGTTTTGGACCCGTGAACTGCCGAAGTTAGGTGTGTGCTCTAGCCTTGACATTACGGAGGATGCGTCATTAACTGTTTTAGGTAGTGACTACGGACTATACTTGCTTAAAGGTAGAGAATACAGAAGCACAGTAGCTCCTCTGCCTGAAATTAGAATAGCTGAAGTAACTATTATAAATAAACCTCCACTTCTCTGGATTCTTCACTGTAACGATAGTTTAAGAAGCGTACAACTGCTTAAAGATGGTAGTCTTCTTGCCGTAACAGAAGGCTGGATACACTACATTACAAGTAATGGAACTATAGCTTGGAGCAAACCCGTAGGACCTCCTCTTAAAGCATTAGCTACGGAAAACTACATAATTGTAGCATCTTTACGTAAAGTAATTCTCCTAAGTAGGAGTGGAGAAGAATTATGGTTAAGAAACATTGATGATAATGTTGAAGCTTTAGCCTTCCTTAACAATAAGGTAGTAGCTGTTACATGGGGTAATGTTTACCTAATCAGTTTGAAAGGCAAAATAGAAGCTAATGTGGAAATAACCACACCAGAAGAACCCAAGCTTCATATCGGGTCTCCATGGGTTATAGCTAAAACTGATCCTTCAGAAAACGTTGTCGCGGTAGCGTATAGTTACACTAGCAGCGTTTTGGCCTTAATTAACTCTAAGGGTGAAACGTTATGGTTCATAAACTTGAACACTCCAATAATGGCTCTTTCGCTTACAAGAACAAAGTTAATACTAGGGTTAGGTAATGGAACAGTTTTAGCCATAGACTTTAAAGAAAAGAGGGTTCTTTGGAGAAAAACACTTATCCCTAATCGTAAAGCCCCAATAATTAACGTGGTAGCCTCAGAAAATGGAGAATACATTGTTGTAAATAGCAAAGACGGGATAATGTACATGTTAAGTGGTAGCGGTAAAATACTATGGACCTATCCTAAAGAGTACGGTAAAGAACAATACACCTATTCAACACTATCAAGAGATTCTACGTACGTAATAGGTTACGGCTCACATGTAATATTATTGGACCGTAATGGCAAAGTCCTTTGGAAAAGAAAAGTATTCGCTGAAGCTGCGAGAGAAAATTACCTCTCAATAACGCCTGACTTAACGTATTTAGCTGTGATATATTCAGGGAATGATGTCCAATACTTTAAGATGGAAGAAGTTCTTCAACAAACAATGCTTCATGAGGTAAAAGAGCTTTCATTAATACCTTACTCTATACTGTTAGTAGCTATTTTAATTGTAGCATTCATTATTATTCTGAAAAGGGTTATGAGGTAGTAGCATGAGAACAGGGTATGAAACTCTTGGTTATTTAATTGAGATAATTACATTGTTTATGGGTCGGTTGTTCCGGTTTTCATCAGCTTTCAGAGACCCTCTTACTCCTCACTCCCATTATCTTATTTAATTCTAAGAAATCTTTTAATGTTTTCAATAACGTACTCAGATATTTTTATTTGCCTACTCTTGCGATGAACAAGCAACACTCATCCCCTTTAGCTATACACTTAACTTCTTCCACAATTACATTTTTATCCTCAATTTTCGACAATAATCCTGCAAGTACTCCTTTAAAGAAGTATCCTGATAGTTCTTTAGATGGTTCGCACATCGTACACTCTATGGAGTCACCTATTTTTACAGTATATGTTCTTTCTAAGGGGTTGAAAGATATTTCCTCAATAATGCCCCATCCTGTAGCTCTAACTAAAGCGGAAAAGAGGACCAATATTTCTTTCTTCGAGGATGCTATTTTCCTATAGTCCTCATATACGTCTTCTCCAACCTTTTTACCTTGATAGTATAGGAATACTTTTCCGGCGTCACCTAACGCTACTTTTATATCCCTAAATATTCCCTTCAGCACACTTTCCCTAGCAATCCACGCTCTACTACCCAATGCAAGTACTGGAAAATGGATAACATCTATAATAAAGCCATTAAATAAGGGTTTAAACAATACAACATCCTTTACGCCTTTAGCTGAAGCCACATCTTTAACTATTTCTTCAACTTTAACCTTAGCTTTCGAGATGTCAAGGTAAACCATTAACTCTAGATCTTCACCGGCACTAATAGCGTGAATGTACATGGTCTTAGTACCGTGTTTTTCAAGAAGCCCAGCTAGGAACTGAATAATTTCAGGCCTATTAGCAGCTTTTATTACGAGTCCCAAAAGTTTCTTACCTGGCGAAAATACTGCTCTTGATATTTCAAGTGCTTTCCCCATAAGCACCTCCTTTAAGATGCAGTTAATTCCTAACTAAATTATGCTATATAAGCTAATTGAAAAATATCAAAACTACTTCTTGCCGATATAGTGGGCTATGTATGAAGATAGCAGAGTCGCCGACACAAAGAAGATAACAAGTAGGATAGCAGGTAAAATGTGTTGTTCTTGAGTTATAGTCAGGGTCTTCGAAAACCACACTAAAGACGATAACCCCACGATTAAGCCAACCCACTTAAATCCTACATTAAAATGGCCTGCTATAAATGCTAAAACCAGGAGTACAGGTATGAGATATATCATCACTAAACACCGCTTCTTCGGTCTTCTAAGAAGAGTATTAAGTACTACTTAATTATATGTAGGAGAGAATTAAGAGTATGTATTACCGCTATAATTGCGATGAAGCTCACTAATTAGACTCTTCTAATTACCTCAACAATGCTATTAATAAACTTTAGAAGCTCTTCTGTTCCCCAGGACCATTCAGAGAAAAGAACAGGGTTTCTGGGTTCTCCAAACCACTTTAACCCATATTTACTGCATAAATTGGTAATGTATTCTGCTTCTTTCTTGGAGAATTTACCTGTTTCTACAAGAAACCTATCTCTAGGGTCTGTAATGCTCGATGTGAATACCATATAATTATATTCTAAACCTAAAATGCCCGATATATTTTGTGAAGTAGAGAAAACTAGGCATGTTAAATGGGTAAAGTTGACAGGTTTACCTAGCATAACCCATTCTCTCAACTGGCTTAGAGCGTTAGGTACATACCCGGTACCAGCATATCCTCCAGCATCACTATACCCTTTAGAATACAATGCATCGCCTAAGATGGTTAAGGTTTGAGGTGACGTTAGGGACCTCTCCGGAGCAAAATTATTTTCTTCAAACCATAGTATTGGGGCTCTAGTGAGTCTATATCTTTTCCTAATCTCCTCTGAAAGTTCAGGGTAGTCTAAATATAACATGTTCGGGCACTCCTTCTTAGAAATTAAGCTAAACTATATAAACTAAGTGTAATACTGCAATACTGTGTAGGC
>Ga0190314_1000582_pt1 | contig 12067 bp, 19 predicted proteins | sample 4870071112_MG_FD_165055 | JGI IMG/M metagenome (GOLD analysis project Ga0190314, IMG submission 165055) | Hydrothermal vent sediment bacterial communities from Southern Trench, Guaymas Basin, Mexico - 4870-07-11-12_MG | ecosystem: Environmental > Aquatic > Marine > Hydrothermal vents > Sediment ...
AATATTCCTCTGGAACAAATCGCTCCACCCTGCCAGTCATTGGATTATTGCACATCCATACTTTATAGTGTTCGTCCCACTCACACTCCATAACCATTTTCGCTCCTTCCTTCCCAAACCTGTATCTCATAATCTATCACCTATTTATGGGTAATGGAAAGAAAATATTTAAGGTTTTTCTTCAACCGTGCAGTTCTATCAGTTTCTGAATGCTCGTTTCTCCGAAATGTTCCTGTCCATGATACTCTGGATACATTATGTCATCGTAATCGGAAGTATGCACCAAGCCGAGAAGGTGTCCTACCTCGTGAATCCCCACATAGACCTTATGCTCATCATCCACCCCTAAATATACCATCCCCACATGAACTTGAACATACGCCGTCCCTATCACCATCTTATCTCCACTTACATACGGACATATAGCATATTCTCCACAGAACGCAATGACCAGTTCGGTATTGGGATAACTGTTCTTCGCTTTATCCCATAGTTCCATCTTCAATTCAGATACCTTCTTTCCACCACTAATGTCTTCCGTTATATTCAGCAAATAAAACGAGAATGTTATATTTGCCTTCCCGTATTCTTCCGAAAATTCCTGTTTGACAAGAGTGTAATTGTATTGGAAATTGTAGAAAATCACGGTCAAATTGAAATGACTTTTGCCCAAATATACATAAATCAAATCATGCGGATACTCCACCTTCGGAATCTCATCAACCACTATCACATCACTCGCATAAAATGTATGAGTTCCACGAACCACTATCTGCGTCTGCGGATATGTCAAGATGAAAAACAGAGCAAAACAAATAATACTGTAAAAAATCCTTTTGTCCATCATATCTCCTCCCCAGTTATCGTTACCGCCTTCATATCATAGACACATATCGCATTTCGGCTTCTGTCCTTCGTGTATATGTTGATGTAATCCACAAGATACTTCCCATCCTTCGGCTTCACTCCAAGCCATATCGTTTTACCCACTCCCTTCTTTACAAACGCATATATGTCTCCCTTCTTTACCTTCTTCGGCTCAAACCCAAGTTTCTCCATATAACTCTCATCTACCTCATCATAAATACATATCGCATTCCTATGCGGTCTCCCACCTATTACCTCCAGATATATCCTCTGTCTCTCCTTCGGCTCTGTGTATTTCGCCAGTATCTTCCTCGCCTTCCGCATCTCCTCTGGCGTCGGTATCGGATTCCTGTAATATTCCTTGAGAAAGTATATCTCATCCAGCGGTGATGGTGAAACCTCCTTCCTCTGCCTCTTTCTTGACTTCTTTTTCTCCTTCTTGCTAATCTCAATAACATCACCCTTTATCGCCACTTCTACATCTATGAGCGTGATTTCATTCTCATCTATCTCCCTGCCATTAACTATTACCTTCTTCGCCTTGTATGGCTTACCTCCTATCTTGCAGAAATAAAAAATCCCTACCTTCTTACATATCACTTTTTCCATATTTTAGGTAAATGCAATATTAATAATAAACTTTTTCGTTCAATATATCGTCCCAGAATATATCGCAAGAACCGACAGAAATGAATATAGCGACGCCATTATCATAAACCTCAAAAAGAACTCCACCCTGTCATCCCACAACATTACCCTGTCATCTATGTAATCATCCAAATAAAGAATCCCCATGTTCAAAAGAACAAACGCTGTGGAATGTATCAAATCATAAAAGCCAAAAATGTATTTGCCATCCGTCAATACCGCATTCATCAAAACCGCACAGAATAAATATACAAAAAATGATGGAACTATTACTAATATCACAGATAAACGCTCATTATGTCGCATAGAATACAAATACCAGAACGGAACTAATATCACTAACGCTAAAATCTGAACAAACGCAGAGAAAAAATACAGCAAAATTATTGAAAAAATAAAAGCAGAAAGTTCAAGTTCGGTGAACTTGAAATCCATAGTGTCCCCTGATGCCTTACGCTGTGCTGTAACTACAAGCCACTCATTCAGTAGAGTGGCTCGTATCTCTTACAGCGTTTGACCATTCCTGCTGGACACTCTGGACTGTGTCCAGCCCTCTTGGAGGGAACGCATTGGTATTCAACGCATCTCCTCAATTTTCCCATCTTCTTTTCACCTCCTTTCTACCACTTCCTTACGCTCTCACTCTCTCATATCTCACACAGCGTAAAACCATTCCTGCTGGACACTCTGGACTGTGTCCAGCCCTCTTGGAGGGAACGCATTGGTATTCAACACACCTTGCTGTCTTTCCCATTTCCACCACCTCTCACCCTTCTATTTAGTAAAGAGGTTCATATCTGGCACATCGCTTCACATATCCAGGGGGGCATCCCTCACTCTGTGCACCTGTCTTACTCGGCACGCACTTATATTCAACACACCTTCTCAATTTTCCCATTTGGCATCACCATTATAGGTAATGGTTTTTTTGTATATAAATTTTTCTGGAGGACGCTCAATATAAAAAAAATTTATTGATACTCAATAAAGTCCCATCAGTTGGATGAAAAAGATTGTGTAGAAAAACAAAAACGCAATCGTGAATAATATTGAAAACACTATTATATCCAGACCACTTATTCGGATTAACCGCCTGTCTATATGCCTCACAATAGATACTCCAAAATACGCTACAAGAAACATTATTACCGATTGTAAGGTAAATAACTCCTTGTCTATATATAACAGATATTTCGTTAATTGCGTCATTAAATACGCAAAAAGACCTATCAGTAACTCCACGCCAAAATTGTTCGTCTGTATCTCTATCTCATATATATATTCTCCCTTGCTCTTAAACAAAGAATACAAACTTATTACCGCTTCTGTCAAAGGAGTAAAAACACTTATTCCAAAAAGAGCGAGAGTATATTCCGCTGGTAGTTCCACCCCCAAAACCTTGAACATTAACAATACCACTATCGCTCCTATCAACAATATACCATTCTCTTTCTGCGTCTTCTTCTCAAAAATCTCTACATCCATATCAAAATCAAATATCTCATCATACATGACTCTCTACCTCCTTCCAAAAAACATCCGAAATATACGGAGATATAACTATCACTTCATCCGTCGCCATATTCCTTACCACTATCGGTGAAAACTTGTCCTTCCTGCTTTTAGTATAAATTACCCTTACTGGATAACCCACAAAAACCTCTAACGCCTTCTTCAGTAAATCTCTATCTACATACGATATTCCTAACCGAACCGCAGATACGGGCTTACGCTTGCCCCTAACCGTTATCAAATCTGTCTCTGGTAAAACTATGTCCGATACCTTGTTGAAATAATAATCCTTGAAATCCGAATCCTTGTGTCGCCAAACACAAGCATTTATCCTCCTGTTCTTTTCTTCCGTATCACAGTAAAAGAATTTATCCAGTTTCTCTATGCTGTCCGCATATAAGACCCTGCCCCTATCCCCTGCATAAATCCCATCAAAAATCTCATCACAGACATGAACAAACTCTCCACCTACCTTTACCCTGCGACAGAACTTCTGCCTAAACCTGTCAAATCGCTTTGACCCTGTCCTGACTGGATACATTGCATATCTCTGTATCCTGCCAACCAATGAGAATCACCACTTTCCTTCCTCTTTCAATATTTTAACTATTTCTTTCGGAAGTTTGGGAAATCTTCTTATCCTCCCATTAGAATCAATGTAATATTCGCCTACCTTTCGTATTCTGCCTCCTATTCTGATTTTTTCTGGCTCTAAAACTTCATAGATAATTCCCTTGATTCCTCCACTTCTGGTGGAGGTCATATCTAAAGCACAATAGACCTTCCCATCATCTCCTTTCCAGCATTCACTATAATAATAACGATAACCCATTTCGTCTATCTTTTTCAGTATCTCATCAAATGTTTCATCCGCATCCACAGTTATATCCAATCCCATCTTTCGTTCACCTCCTTATTCTTCTTCCTCTACTTCAATTTCCTTCAAATAATACTCCTTCTTCTTACCGCCACCCTTCTTCTTCGTCTCTTTCTTTTGATACAGTAATTTTGGACTAACTATCGCTATCTTATCCTTGAATTCCTCCTCTCCATCACTCGCAACAATATCACAAATCAATAAGGATTCGTCTTCATCCGATTGCTCGCATTTCATACTTTTTATTCTCGCAGTTATCATTACCTCTTTGCTCTTTTTTGACTTCGTTTTCTTTCCCTTCTTTTTACTACCAAATATAGACATCTTTTTCACCACCTCCTTAAGCAATTATCCCAGCCCATCTGAATACATAATAACCGCCAATTATACCAAGAATTATCGCCATAATTAATTCACCAATGAAGAACCCCGAAAATACCATAACAAATAAACCTATCAGGAAAAACATCAGTATCCTCGCATAATCCTTGTCTCCCATAACCAGTTTAATCACAGAATACAGTATGAGAATCGCTCCCATCCATATACCATAATCTGGTAAGACCGCTATGACACACGCTATCAGTAAAAGGAATACTCCATAATAAAGGTCTGTCGCTTCTCCGCCTACCTCTATCTCTTTATAATACTCATCAACCATAATCAATCACCTATTATAGGTAATGGAAAAAAATTATTTAAATCTTTTTCTCAATTTTTCAACCCTTCCTCTGAACATATACCGCTACCAAATATACGAAAATAACCGCAAGAATCAAAACCCCCATCAGTATCATTATGTTTATTCCCTGCGGAATTTTCGTTATGCCACCCTTGAAGGTCATCGCTATGTCATCCACCGCCATAACATATAAATCCGACCTGTATGTGGAATTATCATAAAATATCCCGAAAAAGTTTATGTATCTCGGAGTAAAGTTCAAATATGTGGCATTATCCAAAAACGAATACGATATACGCCTGCCCTCAACATTGTAATTCACCTTTAGCCAGTTCCAAACCCTCTGCCCACTCCAGTTCTGATAATAATACAATCGCTTCCCTGAATAATCAACCGTGTATATGAGCGTGTAATTTACCTCCTCCGAATTTATGATGTCCCTGCCCTCCGCTATTATGAAATCTAACCACTTCGTCCCATCCTCATTCACAAATTCCACTATCGCCTTTGAAAACATACCTCGCTCACTCAAATTGAAAGCCACAGGAAATATATAAAAACTCACAGATTGTATCCCACTATCGTTCAAAATTATACATAACCTGTGAGTGGTGCTTGGCGTTGAACCCTTTATCGCAACGAAATACTGACCCTCCCTGTCTATCCTCTTTAACGCTTCCGATTGTATCACATAATAGTTCCTTATACAGCCCTCCCCTATCTTCACCCAATCCACTATCTTCGCATCCTCAAAATCCTCTACCACTACCCGCTCCGCTACACTTACCCCGCAAAGAATTAAAAACGAAACTATCACAGATAACAGTATCCTTTGAATGCCTATCATTTTATCTCCTTCTTCTTGCATTCGTCTATCGCTTCAAAAACATTTTGGAATACTATATTGGTCAATGTGTCTGAAAATATTGCATCCAAATACCAATATTCCTCCATTTCATCTTCATCAGTAATCCCCTCTTCTTTGACTGTTTCTATGAACTTATCTACCTGTGCTTTCAATACTTCCCAGACATCGTCTTCCGTAAATGTCGCTTCAATTTCGGCACACTCACCTAACTCCCTAATTTGAGATGGAGTTAAATTTTCAAAATCTTCATACATATCTTTCCATTCTTTTGGATGAGTTTGCATATCATAAGCCAAAGAATATATTTCCGATTCAAGCACATTCCTCGCATTCCAATATCCATTTTTCACGCAAATATTGTAAATGTGTTCGCTTATTTCCTTCAACGGCTTACATATTTTTCTTGCTTTGTCCTCCATCAACATAATATATCACCAATTATGGTAATGGACTTTTCTACAAAGACCTCTTTTCTCCATTACGGAACGCACATCTTTATCTTCATCATTACATAGCCACTTCACACATTCAGGACATACCTGTGGTAAATCTAATCGCCACGCTATCTGATAACGAACTGCCTCATCTTTATCTTTAGCGAGTTCTCTTATACACTCTGGACAAACCTGTGGTAAATCCTCTCGCTTCGCTATCTCATAACGGATTGCCCAATTTTCATCATGGGCAAGTTCTCTTACACATTCTGGACAGACCTCTCCCAAATCCTTTCGCACCGCCATCTCAAAACGGATTTGCCAATTCTCATTTTTTGATAAAACCTCATAGCACTTCTTACCGCATTCCTTCAATTCTGGGTCTCTTGCTATCTCTGTCAATTTTTCAATATCTAAATGCGAAAATATCTCTCTCATTTCTTCCTCCGATAATGACTTTAAATAATCAAATTTCATCTTCTTTATTTTCTTCATAGCACTCACCTATTATAGGTAATGGAAAGAAATTATTTAAAGATTTTTCTCAATATTGTATTAAATCATAGATTCAAGTTTGGATTCTATTTTCTTCATCATATTGCTCACTTCACGCTCATTCTTTTCAAAATCGTCAAATATATTTCTGATTACCTTTTCTACATCAGATTCTCCTTTTAATTTAGATATATCTTCTGATTGGGATTTACTACAATCCGCCATTAAATTGTAATCTTCATCATACCAGATGGAACATTTTTCAGGGTATGGATTTTCATTTAACATTTTGGAGTATATAGTATTAATATCAAGCAGAGTTCTTGTTATCCTTGCACCATATTGAATCTTCTTTTTGGAGATGTAAACATAATGTTCAACATAATTTTCTACTTCTTCCAACGGGATTTTCATCTCTATAACCAATGGGTTGGTAAGTTCATTCCTTCTTAAAAGCAAATCTTTTAAAACTCTATTCATTGATTCTTTATCTGGAACAAAACAGACCCGATAATAAGTATGCCACCACTCTCCGCCATTACTCTCGCATATATTTTTAAGGTCTTTATCGCTTAACATATCTATCACCAATTATGGTAATTGAAAGAAATTATTTAAAGATTTTTCAAGATAGTAATTCTTCAAGGGTTTTTGTATCTCCCTTCTGGAACTTCTCTAATTTCCGAGTGATATAGAAAAAGTCATCCAGCAATTCACTTACCTTCTTTATCAATTCTGGATTTTCTTTGTGGTAATAATAATACAACGGTTCTTTCAGCACCTGTCCTTCTCTGGGAATGTTTATTACATCGGAGAAATCATATTGTCTTATTTCGCATGTTCGCAACCTATCTCCCAGTTTTAGTTTGTATTCTATTTGTTTATTAATCAAATCATTTAGAAATTCACGGAGTTTCCAATATTCTTCACTTGTTATTCCTTCCTCCTCTGCTACCCTATTCAAAAGATTTTTTGTTATACCCTCCAAGATAGTGATGTCGTTTGTGATTTTAATCGCCAAATTAAAGAGTTCATTACATTCATCTCTGTCTAATTTACACACAATTTCTTTGCGTCCTGTTTTTTTATTCAGAACTTCATTGCATCTCATAATTACTCACCTATTATGGTAATAATATTATCAAATATAAAGATTTTCTTCTATTCAAAAAATCAAATCCTCATCTTCAAAAATCCTGTAATAATTGATTTCTCGCTTGTATCTGTCAAGATATTCCTTCGCATGTTTTACTCCTTTTATTCGCATACTCAAAAATATGCAGTAATCACTATATCTATTCTCCTTACATTTCTCCTCATATTCAATCTCCGCTTCCTTCAATATTTCATCAAGTTTTTCTCTGGGCATCTTTCCCTCAACAACATCACCATATAACTTTATACCTTCCACCTTTGAACCTATTTCAATAAGAAATTCCTTCCTCTCCCTGTTTTTCTGCCCTATATCCCTCTCTATCTCCTTCTTTATCTCATCTTTCCGCTTTTTTATCTTCTTTTCCAGTTTCTTTAAAATTGGATTTTTCTCACCATAGGCAGAGTATATCTTGTTATAAAGTTTATGGAGATTTTCCAGTTCTTTATCCGTCCCTAACATCCTCTTATATGTGTCCTCATACTCCTTATCAAGCATCTCCAGTATGGTATCTATCGCATTCCTGTATTGAAGATAATTCCACAATAGTGCATCATACTCATCCTTCGGAACATAGTAGGTCTTGGGTCTGGTCTCCGATTCCTTTGCTAAATGTTTGTAAACCTTGCCATAACAGATTTTGTATGGAGTTTCATAGTTCTCAAGCCCTATATTGAGACACTCTACTGCATAACGAAAGTTCTGTTTCGGAAGTTCATGATATTGATACACCAAATCTATATCATAAGCCCACGCATCTTTCTTTACATTCCACTCATCCGCTACCCTTTTGAATAATCTAACATCGCTCTGAACATACGGCGGTGTATCGCTGTAACTCTCAAGTTTTTTATTGACATAGCCCTTCTTCGGCTTCTTTTCCTTCTTCTCCTTCTTCGGCTCTCGTAACGGTATGTCCATTACTGGTATTCCATTTGCATACACCCTCGCTATTGAACCTCCAAACAGCGTCTCCACCCGTATCTTGCCCTTCTCACGACCATACGGTATCCTTATCATCTCATTCGGTAAATGTATGTAAACCGTATAATCCCCTAAATCCTTACCAAAATAACTCTCCAGCCCCTCATATATCTTTTTAAAAAGATTTGGATGACTCACCCGCTTGTAAATATAGTAGGTTCTGTCCTTCTGTATGTATCCAATGTCTCCAACGCCCGTCGGCAATACTGGAAATTCTCCAGAATAAACATAAACCTTGCTATCTACCTGTTTGACTGGCTCTATGTCCCCCTTTAACTCTATTACCGACATACCAGAATTCTTCCCTTCGGCTCACATCCAAAATCTCCACTTATGTATATATGCTCATAATCGTATGTGGTTATTGTTCTCGGTCTTCCCCTTACGCTCTCCGAATAAAAGCCACTCTCCTTCCTCGCCATTATCGTGTATAACCTGTTAGTCCTTATCTCTATGCTCTCAATGTCTTCAAATCTCTGAAATTCTCCTCGCTTCTTGTCCCAGTAAATACATTCATATCCTCTCTCCTTCTTATCACATATCAAATCACTCATCTACATCACCAATTATGGTAATTGAAAGAAATTATTTAAGGGTATCGGATTTCAATGGAGAGGAGGTCAGATACTATTTTATGTTGCGTTTTTGGTGTGTTTTATGTTGCATTTTTCTGATTTTATGTTGCATTTTCGGAAGATTTCCAAGAGAAAACAAAACATAAGGTAACTTATGTTTCGTTTTTCCTTGCTACCGACTTTAACCTTTCTTCTATTGCTACATTCAATATATCTTCAGAGTGGTTTTTCTCAAGATATTCATCAAACGGAACATAATCAATCATGAATCCATCAAGCGGTATGAAAATGTGTGTCTCTTTGTTTTTCGCAATACATTGTATAACATTTATCTCATTACTTCCTAACAAAACACGACATAAAACTCCATTTACATCTATTCTCTCTTTCGTAAAATCCCTAAAATATTTGTTTAATTCTTGTCGCACTTTAGACGGAAGTATCTCATATACATCAACAATTATATCCTTCATTGACATAACCTCCTGTTTATTTCATCTATTATTTGGTGGATTCTCTTTCCAAATTCCTCTGCTAAATCATCACGATATAGGTCAATATACCTACACATCCCTCGCCTATATGCTTCATAATGATAGTAATCCAGAGCAGGAGTTATTATTTCATAGATTGCTTCATGAAAATCTAAATCATCTTTTATGCATTCAAGCATTTCTTCAAATCCTTCTGTCGTTTTATAGCACTTTTTAGCAACATCCTTAAACTCTGGATATACTGAATTATTTATGAAATCATCAATAGACAGTTCATCATACTCTGGATATTGTAATATCTTTGAGAGAAAATCATCCAATTGCTCTTTAGATAAACGGTCTCCAATAATTTCTGTTATATTTTCTTCTAACCATTCCACGCCGTAACTTCTATATGAATCATTACCTCTATCTTCTACTTCTGCAAAATCAATAAGGGCATCATTTACTGCTACTTCGGTCTCTGGATTTTGAACTGCTTGGTAAAATATTTCTTTCATCTCTTTGGATGCTAATTTTTCATCTACTTCATTGTTATCCACATATATTGTTGGCACAATATTTCCAAAAATCATTTCATCCAAATCCAAATAATCTATATACCATTCGGTTTTCCTGTCTTTTATTTTTCCTTTAATATCTATTCTTGGGTTATGAACTTCAATCACCATCATAGAAAAGATAATGATTTCATTCTATATTAAATTTTTCATCATTTCAAAAAGTGTTCCGCATAAAGATAAGGATAAATAAAAATGTAGAAAAATCCAAGACCTATAAGGATGAGCGAGACGATAATCCGCCCTACATCATCCACGAAATTCCATAGCCCCAAGATTATCAACAGTAATCCTATTAGAACCTTTAGCCAGTCCATGTTTTATCGCTATGTTTAGCACTCGCCGACCACTTTCTTGGACACTACCTTGCCCGTTTCCTCATCTATGCATATCTCTACCTCTTTCCCGTTTATGCACTCCCTATGGCATCTTGCGAGTATTTTCTTTCCCATTTTTCACCACCTCACAGAAGGTTATGGTTTTCCTATTAATAAATTTTACGATAAATTCGGCAGAGTTATCGTCCTGCAAACTTTCTCCACAATACTATCCCCGTTATTACCGCAACAACCACCAGTATTATCCACCACGAAAATACCTCTGGACTCGGTATCTGAACACTTACCACTTTGCTCGGCTCACTCTCCCCTATCTCATTCACCGCAGTTACATAGTAGTAATATGTCTTCCCCGATTCTATGTTCCTGTCTTCAAAACTGTATGTGTCTGCATCTACACTCGCATAGTAGAATATCTGATATTCGCTTTCCCCTCTGTATATCTTATATTTCAATATCGGCGAACCTCCAGAACTCTCTGGCTTCTCCCATGTCAATATCACCTTGCCGTCCCTGTATTCTGCCCGAACCTTAACGGGAGGTAAGGGAATCCTTCTGCTCTCCAATAATGTAACACTCACTTCCTCCGACGCATCACTCTCTCCGTAATAATTCACCGCTGTTATGTAATAGTGATACTTCTTGTTCAATGAAACATTATAATCCACAAAACTCTCCCCAGTTACATTCCTGTAAAAACTATACACATATACCTGCTGGTCTATGTCCGTAACTGCCCTGTATATCTTGTAATGTGAGAATCCCTGCCCCAAATACGACGGTGATTTCCATTCCAATTCTATCTTCGGATATTGTGGATAACCCCTTATTACCACATCTCTCGGTGGCGTCGGTCTGTATGTGTTCTCAAATTTAAAATAATCTACATAAGCATCTGCAAGATTCCCTCCATCTATATAAAACACTACCCCCACTATGTCTCTCGGAATATTATAAGAAATATTACATGTGGTCTGCGAATTGCACGATATGGTTACATAACTCTCATTGGCAGTAATCCACCTCATCTCTATCCTTATCCAATCCCATGTGTAACCCGCTTCCATCTGCGATACCTCTGTCCGAACTATATTTGACCTTATGTAACAAAGCCAAAATAAATTTCCACTACTGTTCTCCACCATTATATCCACCTTATCATAAGTTAATACATCTATCATAAAACTGAAACGCAATTCCTTATAACTAAAACCTCCATCCGATATTATATTCGGTCTGAAGGAAATATACACCGCTGGCGGTGGTGGACTCGCATATCTTAACCCAAAATATTTCAAATGTAATGACGCTACCCCAGAATATGCTCTGTCATCCGATACCTCCAATGTCGTATTGCTGTCTATCAAATAATACGAGATTGAATACCAATCCGATTGCGGTAATCCTCCCACCACATCATCCTCAAAATCTTCCAAATAATACTTCGGATATGTAGCCCTGCTTATCCCAAGCAGTATCGTCGCTATCAAAAGTAATGCGACTATCATCCCCATAAGAATTAACTGCGTTCTCATTGATTTTCCTTATTGCATCATAATACTTAAAACTTTTTAGAAAAA
>Ga0190314_1000586_pt1 | contig 12032 bp, 12 predicted proteins | sample 4870071112_MG_FD_165055 | JGI IMG/M metagenome (GOLD analysis project Ga0190314, IMG submission 165055) | Hydrothermal vent sediment bacterial communities from Southern Trench, Guaymas Basin, Mexico - 4870-07-11-12_MG | ecosystem: Environmental > Aquatic > Marine > Hydrothermal vents > Sediment ...
ATGAGGGGGACACAGGTGGGTGAAAGATCATATAAGATGTGAGGTTGTGATGGAGAAGGGGAGATACAAAATGATAATATGTGGAAGTAGAGAAGAGGTATTTGTCAGAGATAAAGATGCTGAGGGGGATATGAAGATGAAGTATCTTGATATGCTGGAGTGTACAGGGAAGATATGGCGATGGTGTTGGCTCTTGTTGAGTTCCTTGCTTATAACATGTATGTCCCATATTTTCTGTTCATTTTTATATCGTCTTATTTCGTTTCATCTCGAGATCTCTATCTTCACGAGAATCTTTGAAACACCCCTACAAAAATTCCGTGTATTTAGGAATAGGCTTTGATTAAGTGTGTTACAATCTTAAGATGTTACAATTTTAACATGAGATGTTAAATCTTGTTTATTCTCTGATGGAAATTAATTGCCCTTAGTTAAACCTGAAGAGAAAACCAAAATTACTCGCTAACTAGCAAAATATTTGGAGAATCATTCTTATTTCCAACACGATTTTGGAAAAATACTTTAATTAAGCTATAATTTAAGTGGTAAAACCTTTATACCACAAACAGGAGGTATCATCATGTTTAACAAAATAGAGAAAACAACCAGTCCCATAAGTATCATGAAACAAATACAAAAAGCTATTGCTGAAGGAAAACTTAAGCCAGGTGATAAACTTCCTTCAGAAAGGGAACTAGCCGAGCTTTTCCAAATAAGTCGACCAGTTGTTCGAGAGGCTATTAGTGCTCTTTCATTTCTCGGAATAATCCAAAGAAAGTGGGGAAAGGGGAATTATATATCGGAAGATCTGAATATTTCTATAATAAAAAACTCCTTGAAGTATATAGTTATCTCAAAAGAGAAAGAAATACGGGATCTTTTAGAAGCGAGAAGAGCCATAGAGTGTGAATTAATAAGCCTTGCTGCTCTTAGAAGAACAGAAGAACATTTAAAAAAGTTAGAAGAAAAACTTCTGGAATTACTGAATTGTGACAAACAGAGTCCTAGGAGATTTCAACTAGATTATGAATTTCATTTGATAATAGGAAAGGCTGCTAATAGCGATATTCTTCACGGATTTCAATTTGCTCTGAAAGATAAAATACTGGAAATAATGAAGGTGGGAGTATACTTGCCAGATGCTATAGAGAAGAGTAATAAAGAGCATCTTGAGATGTTTAAAGCTATAAAGTCATCTGATCCTGAAACTGCGAAAAGGATCATGGAAATTCACATAAAGCAATTGGAGGAAAGGCATATAAAACGACTAGAAAACATAAAAGAAAAAAATGAAAGAGATTGATATGAGAGAGGAGGGATACTGTGAGGTATAGATTTAAGGGAGTAATACCACCCATGTTAACGGCTTTTACTGAGGATGGCGCTTTTGATAAAGAATCTACCAGAAACATAGCTCATTTCCTGAAAGATAAGGTACAGGGGTTATTCATATGTGGTACTTATGGAAGTGGCCCACTTTTAGAAGCTGAAGAGAAGAAAATGGTCATTGATGCAGTAATGGAAGAAGTTGAAGGAAGAATACCTGTAATAGCGCATGTTGGTAGTACTTACACCTCTGCCGCAATTGATGTTGCGAAATTTGCTGAAAGGGCTGGTATATCTGCTATTGCCAGTGTATCTCCGTACTATTACACTCATAATGAATCAGACATTATTAGTTACTTTGCAAAACTTGTAGATAGTGTAAGCGTTCCAGTTTATGTTTATAATAACCCTAAAACTGTGGGGTATTCTATATCTCCATCACTTTTAGAGAAATTATACGATATTGGTGTTCAAGGACTAAAAGACAGCAGTTTTTCCCTTGTGACTTTTTTTGAGTTTGTAGACGCACTTGGTGATAAAGATTTTGAGTTTATCATAGGTACTGAGGCTCTAATTGTCGGAGCTTACGTTCTGGGAGCAAGAGGTATTATTTCTGGCGTGGCAAATGCTTTACCTGAATTCATAGTGGATCTCTACAACGCCTGTGAATCCGGTGATATGGAAAAAGCTTCCAGATTGCAGTTGCTAGCACTCAGGTTAAGAAAACTGTTGCATATCTCTTCGTCCATATCTGTAACACACTCTGTTCTGAAATTAAGAGGTGTGAACGCAGGTTTCCCTCGTCATCCTTTTACACCGTTGTCTCACGATAAGGAGAAACTTTTGGAAAGAGAATTGAAAAAATTGGGAGTTCTTTAAATCACGATGATTCTGTACGGCATTTTATGACCCATTGAACGAGTTTGCCTTCTTTTACTATAACCTTATGTGCTAAGCCAGCGGGTATTACAAACACATCTCCTTTTTTTATGCTGTACTCTACAGCAGATGTTATATCCCCTCCTCTGTACTCACCAGGTTCAATCTCTTTACTCCCAATAAGATTTTCTCCTGTCAACACGGTAGCTTCACCCTCAACAACAATGTAGATGTCATGAAAATTCGTATGAATCTCTCCTTCTCCCTCAAAAGGAGATACAAGTTCTATTAGTTTAATTGATAATTCTGGGAGTTCGATGCTAGCAGTTTTATCATAGCTTGGTGATAGTTTCTCTGGATGCAACTTATCCGTTTTTTCTCCCTCCCCTAAAAATCCTTCCAATTAATCTAAGGATATTTCCTCCAAAAAATGTGAGGATTATGAGTATTATAAGAGCAGCACTAATAGGTCGTATTAGAAAGGGTATAAAACTTCCACCTGTTTTTATCAGACCCACTCTGAGGTTGTCCTCTATCATTGGACCAAGTATTATCCCTAAGATCATAGGTGGCAGGGGAACTTTTAGAAGCTCAAATATAAAGCCTATAATACCAAAAGCAATCATCACGTAAACATCGAAAAAACTATTCCTTATAGCGTAAGAACCTATTATTGAAAAGATCATGACTATAACAAGAACAGCATTTCGAGGAAGTCTTAAAACTGCCTTGTAAGCTTTTATTCCAAAATATCCAATTAGGAGAAGGAACAATTGGGAGATCAGAGCTATGAAAAATATCCCTTCAACTATATGTCGACTCTGCTGGAAAATTAGAGGACCTGGTTTCAAACCATACATCAACATCGCACCAAGAACGATAGCAGTTACTGTATCACCTGGGACACCAAAAACTAGAGCAGGTATCCATGTTCCACCTAATGCAGCATTATTAGCACTTGTTGGAGCTATCACTCCTTCTGCGCATCCTTTACCAAATTCTTTAGAATTTTTAGAGGTTTTCTTCGCAACACCATATGCAACCCAAGCCGCAATATCAGCCCCTGCTCCTGGTAGAGCTCCGACAAATGTACCTATCAGCGCTGATTTCAAAATTGTCCACTTGTTCTTCCATACTATGGGGAAAGCATCCTTAAATGATACATCCATTTTTTCGCTTATACTTGGGGCCATGAGATGTTTCCTATCTTTTACATGTTTTAAGACCTCTGATATACCAAACAAGCCAATCATAGCAGGTATAAAACTTATACCACCCATCAATTCCACATTACCAAAGGTGAATCTAGGATATCCCGTTGTGATATCTATTCCAATGGTTGAAACAAGAAGTCCCAAAACAGCTGATACAATCCCTCGAATAGTATTTCCTCTGGTAAGAACTGCGCTCATGCATAGTCCGAATACTCCCAACCAGAAGTATTCAAAGTTTGTGAAACGCAGGGCAAATTCTGCTAAGAAAGGTGCAACAAGTATGAGTAAAAGGACTCCTATGAACCCTCCAATGGCAGAGCAAATTAAATCAAGAGTTAGTGCTAAAGCTCCCTTTCCTTTCTTTGACATTTCATAGCCATCGAGAACAGCAGCACCTGAAGCAGGAGTTCCAGGTATCCTAAGATAAGTTGCAGGTATATCACCAGCAAATATGGCTGTGAAGGTTACTCCCAGGATCATAGCAAGACCTGCTAGTGGATCCATATAGTAACTGATGGGAACAATTAGAGCAACTGCCATGGTTGCTGTCAATCCTGGGATACCTCCTACGAAAATACCGAATCCCATCGCTAGAATCCATGGTATAAGAATTTTTGGCTCAAATACCCTCAAAATTGGCATATTTATCACACCTTACATGAATATTTGTCAAAATTTTATTCCGAATACACCTTCAGGTAAGGGTATCTTGAACACTTTTTCAAAAAGCAGTACTATAACTACTATCAACGCTATTGAAACTACCACACTACGTATCCAACCCGTTTTGAGACGTACCATTAGAAGTGATGAAATGATGAAGGTACCAAGAATGAAGCCTAGAAATTTTATGATAGGAACGTATATTATCAGCATAAGAAGAAGTATCAAGACATTCTGAATGCCCCAATCTTTTAGATAATTCGAAAAAGGTTTTGAGAGCCTAAAAAATCGTTTCTCCAATAAAGCCATGATTATTTCATAAAAACCTGAGATTACCAATATGATACCGAGTATCGTCGGAAAAAAAGCTGGACCAGGTAATTTTTTACCTGATACAACAAATTTCGGAAAGAAAGATGCTTCTACTATCACTAAAATAGCAACACCAATAAGAACCGTCCCAAATATGAGGTTCCCCTCTCTTTTCATAGTTGTTCTAACACCTCCAAGGTCCCCGCTTCTTTAAAGCGGGGACCTTATTACTTCACTTTAAATATCCACCAAGTTTTAGAATTTCTTTCCATACACTATCTTGCTCTTTTACGAAGTTATAGAATTCTTCCGGATTTCTAATTTGAATGCCAAATCCATTCTTATTCATGAAATCTTTAAACTCTTTTGAGTTAGCTATTTTTAAACATTTTTCATAGAGTATGTTTATAATTTCTTTTGGCGTTCCCTTAGGAGCTGCTAGCCCCCTCCATGTACCAGCAGACCAATTTATACCCAATTCTTTCAATGTTGGAACATCTGGAAATCTAGGATCTCTTTTATCAGCCATTATAGCCAACGCTTTCAGTTTACCAGCTTCTATCTGAGAAGCTGCTTCTGGCAAGCTACATGTGATTACATCGACATGACCTCCTAATAGTTCCACTATCGATGGAGCAGCACCTTTTGTAGGAACCCATATCACGTAATCCGGTGGAATGCCAACAGTATGAAGCATACCTATTCTCGCTAGATCCCAGATGGTTCCCGCAGCTGAACCTGAAAATTTGTATTTTCCTGGATGCAAAGCTATATCCACGAGCAGTTCCGCTACAGAATTCCAGGGTGCATCTGCTCTAACGATCACAGCAGATGGATCCTGATTTAATTGAATGATATATTCAAAGTTCTCATAAGTGATAGGTGTTAAGCCCATCCAATGCATAGTTGCTATCTCCAGTGTAACGAGTGTTAAAGTATATCCATCAGGTTTAGCATAAGCTCCTGCACCATGTCCAACAGCTCCTCCACCACCTGTTTTGTTGACAACAACGAATGGTACTCCGAACTCTTTTTGAAGTTGATCAGCCAGAAAACGAGCCAGTCTGTCTGTTCCTCCACCAGCTGCCCATGGGCAGATAATGGTTACGGTTTTCTCTGGATAAGCGGCTAGTAGACTTAATGAGCTTAATAAGAAAAGACCCATTAAAGCGATAAACAATGTTCTCCTCATGGTTAATCACCCCTTTTTAAGGATTTATTTTCCCCCTTAGAAAATCCTCAACTTCTTTACGAGTTGGTTGACTATCCGTAGAACCTGTTGATCGACATACCATAGCAGCAACTGCATTAGTAAAAGGTACTATATACTCAAGATTCATACCCTCCAGAATTCCTACAATTAAAGCAGCAGTGAATGCATCACCAGCTCCTACAGTATCTTTGACATTAACCTCAAAAGCTTTACCACGAGCTATTCCCTCTCGGATTGATCCTATTACACAACCATCTTTTCCTAACTTGAGGGCGACAAAACTTGGTCCCTTCTTTAGAAGTGTCTTGACTATATCTTCCGGTTCTCCTTTCAACCCAAGATGTTTCGCTTCCTTCAAGTTAAGAGTGAGAATATCTGCAAATTCACCTATTGTGAACCATGCCACACTATTGAAAAGATCCTTGCTCCATAAGGCTTCTCTATAGTTGGCATCATAAGAGATCTGTATATTTAACTTTTTGCACCTTCTCATAAAGTAAAAAGAAGCTTCCAAGCAATCTTTGCTTATAGCTTGAGAAATGCCGCTTAAGTGGAATATCCTCACTCCCTCCAATGAGACCCTTTCGGCGTCTTTTACAGTGAAATTGGATGCAGCAGAATTTTTGCGCAGATAAACAAATCTATGTTCACCATTGCTATCAAAAAATGTGAAATACACCCCTGTATGATGGTAAGAATCGGTGAACACATTTGATACATCAATGTTAGTCTTTTTCCAAACTTCCTTTATCATTTTTCCAAATATATCGTCACCTATTTTTGTTATATATTTCACTGTATGACCTAGTTTTGAAATAGCCAGTGCTACATTCGATGTATCCCCACCAATTACTCTTGTAAACGATCTCACATCTTTTCCTGTTTTTGTGGCGTAAAACCCTACTAGAGGTTCGCCAAAGCATGCAACTTCGGTCATCTCAGCAATTTCTCCCCTTTACTTTCCTGAAAAGATATGAAATCTTCTAACTCTTGCCATGAAGGAAGAGGTTCAATATCTCCAAGTGCACCAACTACAAGTGCACCTGCTGCGTTTGCTAATTTCAGAGAATCGTGTATATCCTTCTTCAATAGGATTGAAGCTAGGAACGCTGCGTCGAAAGCATCGCCTGCTCCAAGTTCGTCAACAACTTCAACAGAAAATCCAGGGGAACAGATAAGTTCTCCGTTTTTGAAAGCACATGCTCCCTCTTTCCCCATTTTCACCACGATGAGTTCATGATGAGAGGCCATACTGGCCAATTCCTCCAATTGTTTTTCCATTTTCATGTTTGGAAAAATATAGTTCAGATCTCCAAAACCTGTTATTAAGTAGTCTGCCTTGTCTATAAATTCCCTCAAGCAATCTAACGCCTTTTCAGGTGTTGGTAGTAGTTTTTTTCTAATATTCGTATCGAAGGAGATTTTCACTCCATTTTCTTTAGCGATTTCAAATGCCTTCAAAGCAGCTTCTTTACAGCTATTTGATAAGGCAGGAGTTATGCCACTCATATGAAAGAGCACTACATCTTGGAAAATCTCTTCTTCAATATCATTAGGTGATAATGTAGAGAAAGCGGATCCTTTACGGTAATAAAACACTGTAGTTTTTCCAGGGACGGGGAACCCTCTCTGGACGAAATATACAGCTGTAGGATAATTCTCTCTTATTCTCACATGATTTGTATCGACTCCCTCCGATCGAAGGGTAGAAATAACACTTTTACCAAATTCGTCATCTCCCACAACGGTCAAGAAGCCGCAGGAAAATCCTAACCGACTCATACCAACTATAACGTTGGCTTCACTACCAGCGACATGTCGTTCAAAAAGTAATGCATGTCTTAAAGGTCCTTTGTTGACAGGGTTTAACTGAATCATAACTTCTCCAAGTCCAAGAATTTTCATATGTATCACTCCAAAAAGTTTTAATTGTTTTATGGTATAGAGGTTTTACCACTGATATTTTAACATTTATGAATAATTTATGCCAAAAAATTTTTCATACAATTAATACAAATTATCCCTAGTTATCACCAATTATACTCAAAGAGAAAACATGTGCTTGCTCTTTCTTCCTATAATAGTCTAGTGTTAAAAGTACCCTTTTCAGAAACCCATGATGTTTACTACTGACCAATATTTGATTTGATATCAATCATTATTGATAACATTGCTCTTGCTTCGCCCCTTTTTACTAGAATACCGATGATAAAATACCCTATTGATGCATTTTAATGTGAATGTGTTAATGTATAAGAGGAAAGTAGAAAACTGCAATTTTTAAGGAGGTGTTGGATTTGAAGCTTGTAGAGTCCGTTCCAAATTTCAGCGAAGGGAGAAGAGAAGATGTCGTGAAAGAGATCATAGCGGAAGCAGAAAAGTATCAGGGAGTCTGGGTTCTGGATTGGTCCATGGATCCAGATCACAACAGATCCGTCGTGACCATGATAGGAAAACCTGAACCTCTGTTGAAGGCACTGTTCGATATGGTTAAAAAAGCGTCTGAGCTTATAGACATGAGGAAGCACAAGGGAGAACACCCCCGAATGGGAGCAACGGATGTGGTGCCTCTTGTTCCCATAATGGGAACCACCATGAAAGAATGCGTGGAATATTCCAAGGAGCTGGGCAGAAGAATCGGTGAGGAACTTAAAATACCGGTGTATCTCTATGAAAGGTCTGCAACGAAGCCTGAAAGGGAAAATTTAGCCAATATAAGGAAAGGGGAATTTGAGGGTTTCTTCGAAAAGATCAAGGATCCAGAATGGCAACCGGATTTTGGCCCCTCAGAAGTCCATCCAACAGCGGGTGTGATAGCTGTTGGCGCAAGGGAGTTCCTGATCGCTTTCAACGTGAATCTGGGGACGGATAACATAGATGTGGCCAATAAAATAGCCAGAGCTGTAAGACATATAAGTGGGGGATTCAGATACGTCAAGGCCATAGGGGTTGAATTGAAAGATAGGGGGATAGTTCAGGTTTCCATGAATCTTACAAATTACAAGAAGAGTCCTATGTTCAGAGTTTTCGAAGTTATAAAGAGAGAAGCCGAAAGGTACGGTGTCCCTGTTGTGGGTTCCGAGATAGTGGGACTCGTACCACTTCTTGCTCTTGTTGAATCAGCTGCTTTCTATCTTCAATTGGAAGATTTTGATGTGAGTAAGATCATCGAGAACAACGTTCTCGATATTTTCGCGAAGGAGCTGGAGAAAGGTGAAAGTTGAGCTTCTGATAGAAGCTGAAAATGTCGTGACACCTGTTGGCAAGGAACCTCTGCGAGGGAAGAAGATGAAGTTAGAAGTTTTAGAAAAAGTTTATATAGTTGTGAATGAAGGGAAGATAGCCGATATAGCCGAAAGTGATTCACCCTACGATCCTTTATTCAAATTGAAGGCAAAATTGGTATTACCTGGTCTTGTCGATCCACATACCCACATTCCTTTCTACGGATACAGAGAGGAAGAATTCGTTATGAGAGCTCAAGGAGCCTCCTATCTAGAGATATTAGAAAAGGGTGGGGGAATCATAAACACAATGGGAAAAGTCAGAGAGGCTAGTATAGGTGATCTTGTATCCTTCAACAGGAAGTTTTTGGATGAGATGTTGAAAAAAGGTGTTACCACCCTAGAAGGAAAAAGTGGATACGGTTTGAGAAAAAAAGATGAAATCAAGCAGTTGAAGGTTTTGAAGATATTGGATGAGTTACACCCCATAGATGTTTTTTCCACATTCTTGGGAGCTCACGCTTTTCCAAAGGACAGGATGAAAGATGAGTACATGGAAGAGCTGATGGATATGCTGGGTGATGCGAGGAAATACACCGATGTTGTAGATATTTTCTGCGACAAAGGTGTATTCACACCGGATATAGCAAGAGGTTTTTTAGAAAAGGCCAAAAAAATGGGATTTAAGATAAGGATGCATGCCGATGAGTTAGAAAACGTTGGTGCAACCAAGCTAGCAATTGAACTCGGAGCGATATCGGTTGATCATGTTTTAAAGATCGGAGATGAGGAAATAGAGCTTCTTTCCGAATCGAATACCATAGTTGTCTTGATGCCTGGAACTAGCTATTTCCTGAACGAATCTTTCGCAAGAGCAAGGGATTTGATAGATTCTGGAGCGATAGTGGCACTGGCTTCAGATTTCAATCCTGGATCCTGTCCGATAAACGATCCTTCACTGATAATGAACCTTGCCGTTTTGAAATTGAAGATGACGCCAGAAGAGGCGATCGTTGCATACACGTTGAACTCGTCGGCAGTTTTAGGAGTAGCACACGACAGAGGATCGATAGAGATCGGTAAAAGGGCAGATCTCGTCCTGTATGATCTACCATCGTACAACGCCATACCTTACCTACCTTCTCACGATGTTGTGAGAGCAGTTGTCAAAGATGGTAAAGTGGTGTATAAAAAATGAAGATAAGGATCATTGTACCTGGAAAAATAACAGGATTCATAAAAGATGGTGTTGATCATTACAAAAAACTCCTGAGAAGGTTTGCAGACGTTGAGATGATAACGGTAGCAAGAGATGGGGATATCAAAAAAACGAGAAAAGATATTATAATAAGAAAAGAAGCAGAGAAAATAGAAAGATATTTAAGGGAAAAAGCATTTCTTCTCCTCCTCGATGTGAGGGGAAAGGAGTTGGATTCTGAAGATTTCTCGAAATTGTTGAGGGGAATCCTAGAAAGAGGGAAAAATCTGGATATAGTCATAGGAGGGCCTTTCGGTATCGATGACTCGATCCGAAAAAAGGCTGATTTTTTGCTATCTATATCCAAGATGACTTTCACCCATGAACTATGTGTGATACTGATTCTGGAGCAATTATTCAGGGCTTTCAAAATTCTGAAAGGTGAAACTTATCATTATTGAGTTTGGAGGTGGTAATCAAGTGGATGAGTCTGTGAGTAGTATTAGAGAAGTTGTTTTCGAAATACTGGCTCTTGGTTTTCTCCTCTACTTTTCCAACTTTTTCTCTTCCTCCGAAACTGCTCTCACTTCCATGAGCAGAATTAAGATTAAAGAGTTCTTAGAAACTGAGGAAAGTTCAGAGGAAAAAGAAACATACATTCACACCTCCAACAAGCTTCTCACGACGATTCTCATAGCCAACAATCTTGTCAACATTCTCGCATCTTCACTTGCAACTGTTCTTTTCATAACCCTCATGAAGAACAAGGAACTCGCTGCTCTTATGGCCACCATCGTCATGTCAACTCTGATACTGATATTCGGTGAGATAACTCCAAAGATCTATGCAAAGGAAAATCCGGAGAAGGTTTTCAACTTCACCATAAAACTTGTGAGGATACTCTCCAAAGTGTTTCATCCCGTCACAACAGCTCTCATGGCCATTTCAAATATGATGATAAGATTCTTCGGTGGGAAAGCCATGGCAGAGGCTCCATTCATAACGGAAGAAGATATAGTATCCCTTGTCCGAGTTGGAGGAGAGATGGGAACGATTGAACAAGAAGAGGAGCAGATCGTAAGAAGAGCCTTCCAGATGAAGGAAACTTCCGTTAGAGAAATAATGACTCCGAGAGTAGAGATCGTTGCGGTGGAGGATGAAGCGAGTGTAAAAGACCTCATGGAATTGATAAGAGAGGAAGGGTATTCCAGAATCCCCGTTTACCGGGAGACCATAGACAACATAATAGGTGTGTGTTATGTCAAAGACGTTATCACGTTGATGGAGGAGAGAGGTTATGACATCGTGGGGAACATGAAGGTGAAAGAGATAATGAGAGAAACCATCTACATACCTGAGACGATGAAAATAAGTGAGCTTTTAAGGCATTTCAAATTGAAGAAAGTTCATATGGCTATAGTTGTGGACGAATATGGGGGAACTGCTGGTCTTGTGACTCTCGAAGATATTTTAGAAGAGCTCTTTGGAGAGATCATGGATGAATACGATTACGATGAGATCATAGGTATAAAGAGAGTTGGATCGAACACGTATATAGTCGATGCTATGACTCCAATAAACGATATTGAGAGGGAGTTGAACATAGAATTTCCGAAAACGGATTACGAGACTATAGCTGGATACCTTCTCGAACTCTTCCAGAGAATACCCTCAGTAGGGGAAGAAATAAAGGTTAATGGGTTTTACTTCAGAATATTGGCAGCTGGAAGAAACAGGATAGAGAAGGTGCTGATGAGAATAGAGAAAGGAGAAAAGAGGGATGTACGAGAAGGAACTGATAGAAAGAGCGAGGAAGGCTAGAGAAAACGCTTACGCTCCTTATTCCAAGTTCAAGGTGGGAGCGGCCATATTGACAGAAGATGGTGAGGTATATACGGGTGTCAACGTTGAGAACGCTTCTTTTGGATTGACAGTCTGTGCAGAAAGGGTGGCTCTGTTCAAAGCCGTTTCAGATGGAAAAAGATCCTTCAAAGCGATAGCCG
>Ga0190314_1000590_pt1 | contig 11959 bp, 3 predicted proteins | sample 4870071112_MG_FD_165055 | JGI IMG/M metagenome (GOLD analysis project Ga0190314, IMG submission 165055) | Hydrothermal vent sediment bacterial communities from Southern Trench, Guaymas Basin, Mexico - 4870-07-11-12_MG | ecosystem: Environmental > Aquatic > Marine > Hydrothermal vents > Sediment ...
GTGGCTTTGGTACGAAGGGGTGGGTCAGTGGAACGGACTTCGTGATACACCCGGGCGACTGCATATCGCTCTACCTCTCGGGTAACACACCATCGTTCAACTGGACACCACCACTCATAACACCGCCACAACCAGACAACCACTACAACGACCCATAAGAACGCCGTATGGCGCCATGGCAGGCTACAGGACGGCGTGGCGGGACGTTTTCTTTTTATATTCCTGCCACATATCTGAGCGCATGAAAGCATCTTCCAGCCCACATTCCGCCCTGGTCTCCACAATAGCTATCCTATTTGTCTCTTTGCCTTTCTTTTCGATTCTTTCAGGCCAGACGTACGCCGCCCCCCTCTATCTAAGCATAGACGCATCTGTTGACCCAGCAGAAATGTATCCCAACGAAACATTTACGGTATACGGGACGGTAAAGCTCGGAGATCAGCTCGTCGGCGGGGCAGAGGTTAACATCTCCGTGGAAAAGGTGGACCCGCCAATAAATGCCACGGTGACAACGGACGACCACGGCACGTTTTCTGCCGACCTCAAAGCGGATCTAACGCCTGGAAACTACTCGGTGAACATAACGGCGAGATATGTTTACAACGCCCAGACATACACGAACTACACCACTCTCTTCATAGACGTGGTCAACCCGCCCCCCCCGGCCCCAGACTTCGCAGTATTCTCGGGCGACATAACTTTCTGGCCCAAATACATCAGCGCGGGGGACAAGGTTTTCGTAAACGCCACGATACACAACCTGGGCACTGAAAACGGCTCTGGAGAGGTCAGGGTTTTTGAGGGAACCCCATCCAACGGGACGATTCTCCTGGTGGAAACGCTCAACATCTCAGCCGGAGGAGCAGAGAACACGACCGCAACATGGGTGGCAAAAAGCGGTGTCACCACTTTCACAGTGGTCATCAACAACGTCGCTCCCTCCGACACAAACCTGACGAACAACCAGGCATCAAAAAACCTCTCGGTGAGAGACACGGTTCCCCCCAATATCTCCACGCCCGTCGTTGAGCCAGAGACACCCGTGGTGGGGGACACTGTGTCCATAAACGTCTCTGTCACAGACGACCTCGCCCTCGCAACGGACGAGCCCGTTCGGCTGAGATACAGGTGGGAAAGCGGGAGCGGTGATGGGGCGTTTGTGGGTGGGGTGGAGGCGATGAACCAGACCAAACACGGCTACGTGGCCACCATAGGGCCTTTTTCCTATGGCACGCTGTACTACAACATCACAGCCACGGACTCTTCGGGAAACACCGCCACAACCCCCACGTATAAGATACCAATAGGACACTCGGACCTGGTCCTCTCATATAAAATGCCGGCGGACGTCTATGAGGGGAACAACATAACACTGGTCGTCCAGACGTCTTTTGAAGACGGCACAGCGGCACAGAACGTGTCCCTCACGATGGCCGTGGACGGCAGCGTCCTGGACAAACAGGCGATCACAGATAGCAGTGGGTACGCCGCCATCTCTATTCCCCCACAACAGCCAGGAGAGCACACGGTGAACATCACAGCGACATACACCGATCCCCGGACAGGCCAGATGATTGAAAACACCACCACAGTGGACATACACGTCAACCCCCTCTATCCGGACATCGTCATAAAAAAGGAATGGGTCGCTGTGGAAACCCTCTCATACAACATGGTCAACCTGTCCGTGGTAATATACAACAGGGGGGACAAAACGGGCGCCGGGACACTTAAAATATGGGCGGGAGAGTGGGAGGGAAAGGCGTCCGCAGAGGAGAACTTTGAGGCGTCACCCGGGGAATTTCTGGTGCTAAACGTCAGCGTAGACCTCGGCGACGGGACATCGTCCGGGAGCGGAGAAAACCCCCCCACATCTGACTCTATGGCCTCAGTGACCCTGTACATCTTCTGTGAGGTTGAAAACGACAGCGACAACACCACAAACCTCGTGCTATTCCCTGTTTTGCTCCCCGCTCTGGCTGGGGGAGGGTCTGCTATAGAAGAGGGTGAAAACGACACCGGCCAGGCCACCGGAGAAGAGGGTGCCGGGAGCGCCCCAGACAACCAGACGGGCACATCCACGGAACGGGCGGCAGCGTCTTATGTGGGACCAATACTCCTCATAACCGTGGCATTCCTCGTGGGAGTCTTCGGGGGAACCATGATAACCCTCTACAGGAGGAGGCACAGATGACCACCTCCAGGCCACATTTTGCACTCATTCTGCTGGCAATCCTTGTTTTTGCCCTGGCCGGCTCCACCTCCCTGTTTCCGTCAATATCCCATGCCCTGACATTTGAGAACGGAAAAACAGGCGAAATCACATGGGGAGATGGCAACGTGGAAGACACCATGCCAAGAGCGGTAGTTTTTGGCAGTGTCCTCTGGGTCTTCTACCTCTCCAGGAACATGGAAGACGGATACCATCCCGCCGACATCGTTTACAGGACATACGATGGGGCCGGATGGAGTGCCAGAAAGAACCTCACAGCCACCCCCGGAGAGGAGAGAGACATAGCACTCCTTGCCACCGCCACAACACTGTGTGCTGTCTGGATAACAGACGACCCCACCCACACCAGCGGGGGAGACTGGGACGTGGTTGCAAGGGCCTACACACCCCGGAGCGGGTGGGGGGAAACGGTTGAGATCACACCCGCAAACGACACGGGGGACGACTATCATCCCACCCTGGCAGAATGGGGCGACGGTGTGGTGGTATTCTGGGAGCACAGGGAAACGCGGGCTAAAACGGGGGAAAAAACCGACATCCTGGCCCGGACATGGGACCCCCTGAACGGGGCCCTGGGAGCGGTGGAAAACCTCACAGCCGATTTCAAGGGGACGAGCATCCGCCCATCGGCAAAAAGCTCCGGCGAGATGAGCGAGATGCTATGGCTGTCGTGGGTGACAAACGACACAGCTATATCGACGGGAGAGGACATGGACATCGTGGCGGCGCCCGTGAACGTAACAGCCGACAACATGGACGTATCACTGGGGGAGATATACGAGGTGTGTTCTCCAGTGAACACGGGGCTGGACCTGGACCCTCACACGTTTTTTTATGGTGGAAAACCATGGGTTATATGGGAGACAGAGGACAAGGCGATCTCGCACGGGGACGACAGAGACCTGATGGTATCTTTTTTCAACGCTGCAGAGAACACATGGGAAGAGCCCGTGGAGTACACCTCGCCCCACGACACTGGAGACGATTCATTCCCCATAACACTCTCAGCCAAAGGGTACGTTTTTGTTGTGTGGAACACCGATGATCCAACATACACGAGCGGGAGCGACTGGGATATACTCCTGTCTCCCATCAACAACACGGGCCTCTCCAACATATCCCTGCTGGACGAGGTAACGCCCCCCAAAGACGGGTACGACGATGGCAGCTTTGTATACAGGGGGTTTGCCGCCGCCGCATATGGTGGTGAAGTGTTCGTTTTCTGGGAAACGAAAAACCCGGACGTCTCTGCGGGAGGTGACAGCGACATAGTATATCAGACGGTGTTTCTCTCAGAGGGAGGGGGCACACCGGGCGACGAAGGCCCGGGAGAAAAGGACGAGAAAGACGAAAAAGATGGTGCCGCAATAGACATGGGCGGTCTCCTCGTCCCGGCCGTCATTGCCTCTGTCGCCATAGGACTGGTGGTGGGCGCATATCTCTCTGGCAGACGGGTGAACGGGGGTGGCGGAGGAGAAAATCGGGTGGGGAGAACGGGGGAAAGGACAAAAGAAAGACAAAAGAAAAAGGGACAAAAAATAGGATAAAACCAGGATAAACATACACACCACATAAATGTACAATGTACATAGACCGGTATCGGTGGCTGCAAATGACATCATTACTGTGTTATGACCCACAATAATAACCCTGCTACATTATAGCAAAGGTTTAAATATCATCTTTTGTATATGGACATCTGTATACGGAGACGTCCACAATCTCCGGCTATAAGAAGACAGATGGAACAAATAACGTGGGAAAAAAAGACAACACGTCTACCGTCTCTGTTGAACAAAGCAGAGGAGGATTTGGAAACATGGTGAAAAGAGAAATAAAAAAAGCGATGGGGAGAACAGCCCTGGGAGCGATCTTCGTTCTGTTCTTTTTGCTCGTTTCCCCCATGTCTGTTCTGGGAGACAACACCAACCAGCAAATAAGCCTCGGCTCGCCTGTAAACGGGTCTCTGTCAGGGACCGGAGCAAAGGACTATTACTATTTCACAATAGGAGAGGGATACACCAGTCTCACAGTTCAGACCTACAACACGGAGGACGGATACGACTTTGACCTCTACGTGAAATACGGCGACTATCCAACCACGAGCGATTATGATGGGAGGGGTTACACGAGCTCCTCAGACGAAACGGTCTCCTTCAGCAACCCACCCGCAGGAACATATTACGTGATGGTCCACTCCTACAGCGGCAGCGGAACTTATTCCCTGGTCGCCACAGCCGATGGCGGAACAGAGGTGACAGCTCTCACCAGCGGAGAGGCAGCAAGCGGGTCACTCTCGGACACGGGAGACAAGGACTACTATTCCATAGACGTGGGGACGGCGTCAAGCCTGACTGTTGTCACCGATGGTCCCAGCGGTGCGGACTTTGATCTGTACGTGAAGTATGGCGCCCTGCCCACCACGAGCGATTACGATGGGCGTGGATACACGAGCTCCTCGGACGAACAGGTGACGATAAACAACCCCCAGGCGGGGACATATTACATAATGGTCCGCTCCTACAGCGGCAGCGGGTCATACACCATAACCGCCACTGTATCAGGGTCGGACACGACGCCCCCCGCCATATCCGATATCACAGTCACCTCAATAACATCGGACTCTGCCACCATTACGTGGGTTACTGATGAGCCGTCTTCCAGTGTGGTTGAGTATGGTACCACGACCTCTTATGGGAGCACTGCTACGGGGAGCGATGGTGTGACCTCTCACAGTGTGACCATCTCGGGTCTCTCCGCCGGCACAACGTACCACTTCCGCGTCAGGTCAACCGATGCTGCCGGCAACACTGCGGTGAGCGGCGACCACACCTTCACAACATCGTCTGCCGTGGACACAGAGGCCCCCACGATCTCTTCCGTGAGTGCGTCCAGCATAACGGAAGACTCTGTCACCATTACGTGGGTTACTGATGAGCCGTCTTCCAGTGTGGTTGAGTATGGTACCACGACCTCTTATGGGAGCACTGCTACGGGGAGCGATGGTGTGACCTCTCATAGTGTGACCATCTCGGGTCTTTCTCCGGGCACGACTTATCATTATCGTGTGAGGTCCACGGATGCTGCTGGCAACACGGCTACGAGCGGCGACCACACCTTCACAACCACGGGCGGGAGCACGGTGATAGAGCTCACGCTCGGGTCGTGGTCAAGCGGTGACTCGCTCTCTTCCACAGGAGACAAAGCCTATTACAAGGTGTACCTGGACGACAGCTACGACTCCCTGGTGGTCAATCTGGACGGCCCGTCCAGCGGCGCCGACTTTGACCTCTACGTGAAGTACGGAGACCTGCCCACCACGAGCGATTACGATGGGCGTGGATACACGAGTTCCGCCGACGAGCAGGTGACGATAAACGACCCCAGCACCGGGTGGTACTACATAATGGTCCATTCCTACAGCGGCAGCGGAACGTTTTATGTCAAAGCCGACGTAACAGGGGGCTCACAGGAGGACACGACGCCCCCCGCCATATCCAGCATTAGCGTGTCCAGCATAACGGAAGACTCTGCCACCATTACGTGGGTTACTGATGAGCCGTCTTCCAGTGTGGTTGAGTATGGTACCACGACCTCTTATGGGAGCACTGCTACGGGGAGCGATGGTGTGACCTCTCATAGTGTGACCATCTCGGGTCTTTCTCCGGGCACGACTTATCATTATCGTGTGAGGTCCACGGATGCTGCTGGCAACACGGCTACGAGCGGCGACCACACCTTCACAACCACGGGCAGCTCCGGGCCAACAGAACTCACCCTTGACGGGAGCGGCATTTCCAGTTCTCTCTCGGGGACCGGCGCCAAAGAATACTACTATGTGACCGTCCCCAGCGGAAAAGCGTCTCTCACCGTTGAAACATACAACACTGGCAGCGGATACGACTTTGACCTCTACGTGAAATACGGAGACCTGCCCACCACGAGCGATTACGATGGGAGGGGTTACACGGAGTCAGCCAGCGAAACAGTGACGATAAACAACCCCCAGGCGGGGACATATTACATAATGGTCCACTCCTACAGCGGCAGCGGAACGTACAGCATCCGGGCGAAGAGCACGGACCAGAGCAGCAGCAGCAACAAAATAGCGCTGTGCATAGGCATATCTGATTACCGTTACATAAACGACCTATCCTATGCGGACGACGATGCCTACGACTGGGCAGATTATCTCCAGAGCAAGGGATACAGCGTGACACTCCTCATAGACAGCCAGGCATCAGAAGCGGCGATATACGACGCCATTGACAACCTTGTCTCATCGGCGGGACCGGACACGTGGGTGGCCATAACCTTCAGCGGCCACGGCGGTTTCCAGTCGGAGGGCGGCTACAGCTCAAGCGCCGGCACAACCTATGGGGGACAGGTTGATGGACACCCGTCTCTCTACTTCGCATGGGATGCCGACGGCAACGGCCACGGCTGCATCCTGGACAACGTGCTGGCATACCACCTTGAAAATCTGCAGAGCACACACGTGTTCATCTTCTTTGACAGCTGCAGGAGCGGAGGAATGGACGAGGTCGCAGGCAGCTCGGATTCCGGGAGATACGTGAGCGAGACATGCGGGTGGGACGAATATGGTTACGACGCGCCCCAGTACAACAACGGGGCCTGGACGCACTGGTTCCTTGAGTGGGGGCTGATACAACAGGGGTTCAGCAACTGTGAGACCACATACTACTATGCCGCGCCAAAATACAACAGTGAACACTCCGACTCCCACCCGGAGGAGGAAGACCATTATTCCGGATACTTCTCCCTCTGAGCGTGGCTTGACTGCTTCTCGCAGCCCGCCTCACTTCCACCACCCCGGGCGTCCATCCAATGTCACATCGCCTCCGGAAAGGGGATAATATGGACAGAATGGGGGACCCGACCCTGGATATCAGACACAGGAAAGACGTGAAAAAACGATACGCCGCCATGTTGGTTTTTGTGGCCCTAGCAGCCATGTTTTTAATGCCAGCAGCCACCAACACCGTGGTCGTCACAGACAAAAACCAGGACACCACAGATAACCCGCCCCCCGCATCAGACGCACACCCCTCTGACACATGCCCCTCTAACAACCCCCACGACACACATCCCGTGCCCGGCGCCAAGACCCCGCCCGCTATTTCTGACGAAACTTCTATTTCCTACACAGACCAATCCCTTTCTACGAGAGAAAACCCGCACCCGATGCTGACAGCAAACACACCGACCACACCGGCGGCCTCTCTCACGTCAACCATCACACCCCCAACTGCCTCATCACCGGCCACACCCCTGGGTTCCGGTGGCCGTGACAAAACATCCCCCAGCCCGCCAAAACCCGGGACAAGGGGAGAGGACTCTTTCATATTCTACGAAGATTTTGAAAGCGGGGTCAGCCGGTGGACCATAGGAGACAACAACCCGGACAACGGGGAGGACTACTGGGCAACTGTCACGGGGGCACCGGACGCGGACTCCACTGTTCTCTACTGTGCGGGCGTCGGAGGGGTCACAGGCGACACCCACGTCCTCTTCTACGACAAAGCTGAGTTCCCCATAGGATATTACTGGACGACAGGAGACAGCGACCCGGATGGAACAGAAGCCACATGGAACAGGACAACAAACAGGGCGTACTCGGGGACATACAGCTACTATGTGGCCGCCACAAACCCCGCATATGGCACCAACACACTGTTCGCAGACGACATGGAATCGGGCGCGGGCGGATGGACACACGGACATGTGAGCGGCACAGCAGACGACTGGGAACTTGGCAGCCCCTCCGTTGGACCTGCATCAGCACATTCTGGCTCCTACTGCTGGGGGACAAACCTCGCCGGGGTCTATTCAAACAGCCAGGACGCCTATCTCTCCACACCCCCCATAGACACAACCGGCTACACAACTCTAACACTCACATACTATCAGTACTGTGACTTTGAAGACACAGGCGATGGGCAGGGATACTGGGACGGCGGCATAATAGAGGTCTCCACAGATGGGGGCAACACGTGGACGTACATAAACGACTCGGCCACCCCCAATCCCAGCCCATACTACGACGACTGGCTGGAAACGGGCTACAATAACCCGCTCGGCGGCCTCTACGCCTACTGTTACGACACCACGGACTGGGTGCAGGTCACGGTCAACCTTGACGCCTACGCCGGTGCAAAAGACCTCCGCGTGCGTTTCAGAATAGGAACAGACGACAGCAATGGAGACCCGGGGTGGTACATAGACGACGTGAAAATAACAGGGACGGGACCCCAGTACAGGGACTACATGGAATCCTACATGATCACATACGTGAACCTGAGCGGTCACACCGACTGCCAGCTTGATTTCTACCAGTGGCTGGCCATAGAAGACTACTGGGACGTGGCATACGTAAAAGCCACATCAACAGAGCCGTCTTCCATAGACGACCCTTCGTGGGTGACACTCGCCGAATACGGCAACACGTCCACCGCCTCTGCCAGGGACAGCGGCTACGACCCGGACGACTGGGACCCGAACGCCTGCAAATGGGAGCACCAGACCATTAACCTCTCGGCCTTTGACGACAAACCCCTCTACCTCATGTTCCTGTTGAAAACAGACACGGCCACGGTGAGAGAGGGCTGGTACATAGACGAAATAAAAATAACAGGGACAGGCAAATCATACGACGACTACATGGACACCTACGCGGACATAACAATAAACCTGACAGGCTACCCCAACGCATACCTGTCGTTTGATTACTGGGCAGACGCCGAGGACTACTACGACACCTTCGGCGTCAAAGCCAAAAACGCCACAGACACGGAATGGACAGACCTGGTAGTGTTCAACCAGAACTCGTCCTCCGACCCATACCAGTACGACGGGGCAGACGGCGACCTCCTATCCAGGTGGTGGTGGAACACCGGCCACATCTCCCTGGACCGGTTCTGTGGAAGCGACCAGGTGATAATCAGGTTCTGGTTTTACAGCGACGTCTCCACACGCAGAGAGGGAGTCTACATAGACAACGTGGAAATCGGCTGCGTCTTTTTCTACGACGAAGTGGAAAACGGAACAAACGGATGGGAAACCAGCAGCAGCACACAGCCAAACTGGCACATAGTCACCACAGATTATTACTCCTACAACCACTCGTGGTGGTGTGGAAACGACACCACAGGACAGTATGGCGGCTCAATGGACGAATACCTCATCCACCCTTTCAACCTAACCGCCGCAGAGGCGGCCACACTTAGATTCTACTTCTCGGGAGAATCCCTGCCAAACGACTACCTGTTCGTGGGGATATCCATTGACGACGGCGCCAACTGGGACTACTATGGGGGGATACAGGGGACGTACAGCGGCTGGTGGTACGCCGAAATAGACCTCACCCCATACATCCACCACAGCGCGCTTGTGGCTTTCAACTTTTACTCCAACAAAACAGAAAACTCCACGGGGTTCTGGGTGGACGACATAACCGTTTACGGACGGGTGGACCTCACACCGCCATCAAAAGTCACGGGACTCAACATAACACCCGTGGAAACAGGCACAGCCCTCGCCCTCGTCTGGAACGCCAGCAGCGAAGTGGACGTACACCACTACAACGTCTACAGGTCCACCACCAGCGGGGGCCCGTACACGCTCGTGGCAACACCAACCCAGAACTCGTACGAGGACACAGACCTGGCCACAAACACCACCTACTACTATGTGGTGAGCGCCGTGGACTACGCAGGAAACGAGGGCCCGGTGTCAGACGAGGCGAACTGCACAACGGTTGACACCCTCCCACCAGCACCCGTCCAGGGCGTCACAGCCAGTGACACCGAAAGAGGGGGGGAGGTCAACGTGTCCTGGCTTCCCAACACAGAAAAAGACCTCACCGGCTACAGGGTCTACTACAGCACATCGGACTTCAACGACACAACACAGGCGACCCTCTACACTGCCTCACCAGAAGACAACGCGGGAGCAACATATTGTCTCGTCAGCGGCCTGACAAACGGCGTCCAGTACCACTTTGCTGTCACCGCAATAGACAAAAGCGGAAACGAAAACACCACAATAGAAAAAACAGTGGTGGCAACCCCCACAGACAACACACCCCCATATGTCTCAATAACAAGCCCAACAAACGGTAGCACCGTAAAAGGCCTTGTCACCATAGAAGTCTCCGCCGGAGACCAGAGCGGCATAGCAAACGTGACAGTGTACATAAACAAGACCCCATACCAGGCGACATACGACCACTTCCTCCGAAAATGGATTTACAGGTGGGACACCACAAGAACCCCCTATGGCCCCACCACCATAACCGCCGAGGCAACAGACAGCTACGGGAACACGGCATCGGACACCATAAACGTCACAACCGAAATCGTCAAAATATGCATAGACCCCGGACACGGGGGGAACGACTCGGGGGCAGAGGGATACGATGGGAGCGGATACCCCGACGAAAAAGACGTCAACCTCGCAATAGCCCTCCGGGTAAGAGACCTCCTGGAAGAAAGAGGGTTCCAGGTGATAATGACCAGAGAAACAGACGTGGACGTTGACCTCCAGACCAGATGCGACATAGCGAACGACAACAACACGGACATATTCGTGAGCATACACGCCAACTCCGCCTCAAACGAAACCGTGCAGGGAACAGAGACCTATTACTGGGGAAACGACACAGTCTGGTCCGAAAACGGCAAAAAACTAGCGGGATACGTCCAGCAGGAGCTCATAAACTCAACATACAGGCCGGACAGGGGAATAAAAGCAGACGAATCAACCCTGGGATACCACCTCTACGTATTACAGCACACAACCATGCCCGCAGTACTCACAGAGGTGGCTTTCATGAGCAACCAGTCAGAAGAACACTACCTCACACTCCCCTCGTTCCAGGAAGAAGCCGCCCAGGGAATAACAAACGGGATAGCCCTCTACTTTGGATACACACCACGGGACTACCCGCCCCCGCCAGTAAACAACCTCTCAGCAGCAGACCACCCCGACGACAGCGGAGGAGCAATAGACCTCTGGTGGGACGACTACTACCCGCCCCCTGACCTGAGCCACTACAGCGTATACAGAGACACTTCGCCCATAACAGACATCTCCAGCATGACCCCCATAGACACCATAACAGACCCCAATGCCACCACCTACACAGACAACACAACAACAGACGGAACAGACTACTACTATGCAGTCGTGCCCGTTGACACAGCTGGAAACCTCAACACTACAGTGGAAACAGCGGGCCCGGTCCAGTCCATCTCAAACACGATAACGCCTCTCCAGTCTTATGATCATCCGACGAATCTGACGATTTCCGTTTCTGGCAGTGATGTGGTGCTCACGTGGGATGATGGTGGTATTGTGAGCGGCGGCACTGTTGAGGGTTACAGGGTTTACTATACTATGGACAGGTTTGAGTTGTGGCCTTGGGGTAATGTGACTGATGTGGGTCTGGCGACTTCGTGGACGCATGCTGGTGTTGTTGGTGATGGTAACATGTATTATTATGTTGTGCGTGCGTATAACAGTGTGCCGAGTGAGAGTGGTAATAGTACTATGGCTGTGAAGGCGGAGTTGAGTTTTACGTATTATAGTGGTCTCGCTCAGGACAACTGGATAAGTCTGCCTTATAATTGTTCGTGGCTTGCCAGTTTGAATGCTCCGGTGGACGTGCTTACTGCGAGTGATATTGTGATGGCTATTGAGGGCGGC
>Ga0190314_1000593_pt1 | contig 11948 bp, 12 predicted proteins | sample 4870071112_MG_FD_165055 | JGI IMG/M metagenome (GOLD analysis project Ga0190314, IMG submission 165055) | Hydrothermal vent sediment bacterial communities from Southern Trench, Guaymas Basin, Mexico - 4870-07-11-12_MG | ecosystem: Environmental > Aquatic > Marine > Hydrothermal vents > Sediment ...
AGGTAAAACTATGTATGGGTTGGTGATAAAATGAATGTGGATGAAGCACTAAAGGATTGGTATGCAATAGCGGACCAGATTGGTATAAGCAAAGAAGAGATAAAGGAAAAGTTCCTGGCGATATTTGAGGATAAAGCATATAAGACGTCGCTGGAGCAGATGGGCGGGATGGAAAGTGATGAAGCGATTGCGGCGGCCCTGGATGTGCTCGGCCTCAAGATAAGTGCCATGCTTCAGAATCCCAGGGTTGATATAGACATACTCGTGCTGGATAAACAGATTTACAACAAGCCTGTTTTTAAGGAGCTTACATCGGAGGAAGAGATAAAGAAGAACAACGGCAAGAAGTTCGTCAAGACAGGTGATGACAAGAAGATAAGCATCATGGGCATAGACAAGGAAAAATCTATCGTGCTCCTGGTTGGCGACGCCACAGAGGACATGGAGGATCTTTATCTGGATATAGAGGTTGGCAAGTGCATCCGTGTAAGTGCCCAGGAGTGGAGTGGTAACGACGAGCGTGGTTTTATCGGCATGAACCTTAATGAGAATACGGCAATTGCCGAGATTGATGACATTGGTGTAACTGTTGAAGATGCCAAGGAGGTTGTTAAGGCACTTTACAGGGAAGTGAGGGTTACTGAAACGGACGATGAAACCGTTTACAGCGAGGCCGGTGAGATGGTGGTAATGGATGCCATCATACAGAGTATAAATGAGAAGAATGGGTTTGTGTTTGGTTATGGCGGTGCGGTTGGGCTTACGCCTCAGGAAATAATAAATCCAGAGATTCCAAAGAGCATAAATCTTTCCTTCAGATCCCCGTCGGCGATTGAGCAGATACCTCCTGGCTCAAAAGTGACGCTCATCGGCACGCTTGGCATACGGCAATATACTGACGCTGATGGCCAAGTTGTGCAATATCCTCAGTTTAGGGTAAGGGACTGGGTAATACTCCTAAAGCCCGAGATTGAGGAAGAGGATGTTGACGATGACACAAAGAGCCTCAGGGATTATCTGAAGAAGAAGGAAGAAGCGACGAAGGAGCAAATTGAAAAGAGCGGAGATGATACCAAGAAGTGGCAGGAACTTTGTGTTGACTTTGGTATGCAGGATCCAGATGACAGGGGTTGCAAGAGATGTAAGGAAAGCACGCCCGAGCTTTATGAGGCGTGTGCAAAGGCGAGCAATGAGTAAGGGGTGGGGTAAATGCCAAAGATGGGTAAGGAATTAGAAATCAATTTCGAGGAAGAAGATGAGATTGCCAGCGAGATAGTCCCTATCGTAAATGATAATATCAAAAAGTTCCGTGGATACTATATGAAGATAGAGGGCGAAAGTGACGCTGGCAAGACTCATCTTTACTTATCCATCTTTGGCAAGTTAAAATCTATGGGTTATAAGCCCGAGGAAGTTATGATGTGCATCATAGATTGCGATATTGAAGGACAAGAGGATATATTTGGGAAGGTTGTGCCGCCAGAATATCTGCCCAGGATTAGGCGTAAGATTGTCACGGACGTTGAAGAGGCGTATGCTTGGGCGGAGTGGTATAGCACTAAACTCACGAGCTTTATATCTGAAAATCCAGATAGGCATGTCGGATTTTTAGTTGTTGAAAATGAGTGGAGTTATTATCAGTTTACGATAGAACAATACTCCACAGTTTCACATGGTATGCCTATGCGTGAGTTGCTGGCACAGCAACAGCGCAAGGCAATAGAACTTACTGAAAAGAATAGGGAAAAGGCTAAAAAGATGGTTGATCCCAATAAGGCTAAACAACTTATGCGTCAGGTGTTTAAGCCGGTATTTGAAGAGGGTCGCCGTGATGCGTTTAAGACAATTAATCGTAATTACAGTGATTTGTTTAGATACCTTAAACTATCCGCACGAAACGGAGGTTTTAATCTGATAGTTACCACATTGCGTAAGGAAACAACAGTGGATTGGGGCAAGGAAACGGAACATAAGGAGATAAAAACACTTGGCCGGCCCGATTTGATAGATTTTATCTTTAATGTGATACTGCGGCTTGATGCGAAGAATAGTAAGGAAGGCAAGGTGCGCACGGTGTTTGTGCAAAAGAGTCGCAAGATTGACATACCTGAGGGGTATGTATATCCCGTTGGAAACGGTTTTGAAGACTTATTTAAGGCGTTTGCTGAAGACAAGAAGATAAAGGCTGGTGAAAAGGAATGAGTAAAATAGACCACATAAGCAACAGCATGATAAACACGTATGTTGAGTGTCCGCATAAGTTCAAACTTATGTATATAGATAAACTTGGAAAGAATGAAGACATACCTTCTTTCTTCAAACTTGGGACGTTGGTGCACGGCATACTTGAAAAGTATTACTCTAATGAAGAACTTTTCAACGATGATGACGGGGCAAAAAAAGCCCTGGATATGTATGTTGAAGAGATGGGAATAAATGTGCCTTATGATATTTATGAAGAGGCAATTGACATGGCAACGGCGTATATAACTAACAATGAAAAGATCAAGCCTGACGCCGTTGAGTTAGAGATTAATGAGATGTTTGATGGAGTAAATGTGCCTGTGATTGGATACATTGATAAGATAACCGTTAATGATGATTATGTGCACATTGTGGATTATAAAACCAGCAACATGATTTACAGTAATGCGGATCTGGATAAAAATCTGCAATGGGTGTTTTATGCTGTGTTTGCGCTTAAACACTTTGAGCGGGATATTTACTTTACTTTTGATTTTGTGCGGCATGATAGCAAGATCACGCTCTATGTAAGATATAATGGCAATGCGGAGGGTGTTATGCCTATCGTGCGAGAATATACTGTTGAAGATGTTAATGACAGATGGGATTACATAAAGCATACTTATAGGTCTATGGTGCGTGAAGGAGCAAAGTATGACGCACGCATGGGGACACAGTGCGTCTATTGCCCTGTGAAGAGATGGTGCGATACATTTATTAATAGTAACGCCGATAATGTTTATGATGGTGATAACATAGACAAGATGATAGAAGAGTATAACCGGCTTAATGCGATAGAAAAGGGTGCGAAGGCGGAAAGGGAGAAACTTGGCAAGAAAATCCTTACCATGATGGACGCCGGCGTTAAAAGTGACGAGTATGATGTGCGTGTTACCAGCCGCAAGAATAAGGTCAGGCCGGTTAAGTTGATCCTGGAAAAACTGCCCGTTGATGAGTTGATAAATGTTGTCAGTATAAAGGAAAGTGGACTTAAAAAACTGCCCGAAGATATACTGAAGGAGATAGAAGAAAAGACAATAATCTACAACGGCAAGCCTTACATTTCAAAGATTGTTAAAAGAGGTGATTAAAAAATGGAAGTAGAGATAAAGAAGAGCCTGCTGATGAAAGCGGTTGAGCCGATAATGCTAAAGGCATTTAACGGCGTGGTTAAGATAGAAAACGGCGTAATATCTGTTGACGCTATACACACCAACAACGTCAGCAAGATATTTAGGACAATAAAGGATGACAGCATAGTGTGCAAGGATGGCGGGGATTTCTTTATATCCCAGGATGACTATGCTGACATTAATAAGTATATGGGCGACAATCTTAAAATCACGGAAAAGGATGGCGTGGTTGTTATATCTGACGGTGTGCGGGAACTAACAACATTTGTTAACGCCGTTGATGTGGATATAGGCAAGAAGCCCAAGATAGTTGACGGGCATTGGGTTATGGGTAACGGGGAAAAAGCCCCTGTTAAGATGGTGATAACCACCGGCGACATGGCGAAGGCAAAGGATGTAATATCCGTTACAAAGGAGGACTATGTTGAGTTTAAGATAAAGGAGGATAATCCTTACCTTATCAGCGGCACGCTTGAGGCCAAGAGCAAGAAGTATAAGGTTGGGATTGAGGTTGAAAAGGAGGGCGCAAGGGACTTTATCGTGCCGGCGGTGTTGATAGATCTTATATCCACATTTAACGGTGAAAAGATAAAGATATACACCGTTGATAATCCTGAAGCCCCGCTGGTTATGTATGACTATAAAGAGCACATTGAGGGAGGATACATAGAAACCGTCTATGTGATGAGCGTTTGGAAGAACGGGTGAAAGAATGATAACTAAAAAACACGTTGAGGCGTTCTACGGCTATAAGTATGAGGCCGAAGAAGCCTCTTTTTTTAATTTACCTGGTTACGTTTCAGTAGATAGAGTTTTTTACATGACAGAGGCTGATGTTGAAGAAATTTATAAACAGTTCGTTTTAATTGCTAAAAGGGACGACGATGCGCCTAATAAAACAGATCTTAAAGATTTTGTGTTTCCAAAAAACGGTTGGGTTTATACGGTTGATGGGTATTATGGAATATCTTATAACTCAATTGCGTTTATAAAGGACTTTGCAAAGACTTTAAATGTTGAGATTTCCCATTTATGGTATTATAAAGATGACTATCCTTTTGTTGTTGAATTTTCTGATGGTGTAAAGATTATTGTCGCCGTGTTTAAAAATGAAGGTTGGGACGGCGATGAAAAACTCGAAGAAAAAGTAAATAGAGAACAGGTGGATAGTTGGCTATGATAGGCAAGATAAAAAAGGATGATTACATAGACATCCTTAAAACCATGAACATGGACATAGTGCCACGATCTGTCGGCACGCCGGCACAATTTACAGTCACTGATGTTGATGTTATGTATGATTTTATTGCAAGTAATGATGGCCGCAACGCTGTTTTTATCGGTTGTAATGGTTATCAAGGATTGATGTTAAACAATGGCCGGATACGGGTTAAAAGGATTGTATTAGGCGACATTTTTAACGATTTTGACGATAAAGATAAACCGCACAACGCTTTTAGGGACGTGCTTAAACTATCTAACTATCTTAAAGATTTACAGATTAATCATGTGGTTGTTTTTAGTGGTGGTAAAGGGTTTCACTTACACATAATCTTTGACCCTGTTGTGCTTAAATACAATCAAATGACGGGCGAAGTGGGCGATGTCAACGATATAATCTTTAGTATGCAGAATAAGTTAAAAGATAAACTGAATCTTAAAACCTTGGATGATCGGGTAATGGGCACGCCGTTAAAACTTACAAGACCGCCTTACACAGATTATATAAGGGACGGTTTTAAAAATGGCAATGTTGTAACAATACTTACGGATGAAGAACTTGATATGAAATATAACGAGTTAATGATGTATGTTAAGGATCCTGAACTTAAAAAACCTAAACTTGAATTTGATGTCAAGAATATTACTCAAGTTATAGATGAAATTGGTTATGAAGAAGAATATGAAAGGAAGTATAAAACAGCCAAGATCAGCAAGAATTTTGATATTAAGGTATCTGATATAACAATAGCGGCGGTTATAGAATATCTAAAAACAGAATATCCATGTATATACAATGATATGACTACACGCAACCCGATGCATCCGACAAGGGTAATGTTTGCGATTCTGATGAAAAATCTCGGTATGAACATTGAAGAGATTAATCGGATATGGGAAAAGTTCGCAGATATGTTTAAGTATGTGGATGCGGAAAACAGGGATTATAGATTGTATCAGATTGAAAGCGTTGTAACCAGATATGAAGCCCCGTTTTCATGCCGTAAACTTAAAAATCATGGTTTATGTATTGGAAAAGGTAAGTGCATATTGTTAAAAGGAAAAGAGAGGTGGAAAAAATGACGATTGAACAATATCTTAAAAAACCGATGACGGTTATATCATCTGTGGATAGCGGCGGACCCAACAGGGCGAAGGCTCTTTTAATGCAGATAGATGAAGAGTATAAAAAACTTGAAGAACTATATGAAATCTATAAAATGAAATTATTAGACAATTCTTCTAAAGTTACGGTGTATGATCTTATATCCTTGCTTGCGATAAAGTTTTCCGTGCACGCAATCTATGAAAAACCGTATTTGGTTGATTTTAGGGAAAGGGATATGATAAGTCTTGTAGGTCCCAATTGGGCGGTTGTCCCGCTCAACATCGGGGATTATGAAGTTAAGGATAGGAAAGTTATAATTGAAAGGAAGAGCACAGACTTTTTCCAATCCGTGTTTGATGGCAGATTATTCCAACAAATAGATGAGATTAAAATGGCTGGCGTGGAGGCGGGATTTTTAATCGTGGATAAATCACTCGAGGCATTATTACTTGAAAATGCCAAGGCCGGCAGAAGTGACGCCGTCGTGTTTGGCACTGTTGCATCTTTAGCCCTTCGTGGCTTCCCGCCGATTTTCGCTGGAAATAAGATAAATAGTAGCGTGCTTATTAACACAATTGCGGAAAAGAGCGTGGATGGTAAGCCGAGGGCAGTGTTTACCCATGTTAGGGAGTATAGCAGGGATAAATCTGAAAGGGAGATTTATATATTAACATCATTCCCTGGTATCGGCACTAAAAACGCCACAAATCTTCTTCAAAGATACAAAGATTTAAATACCATTTTTAATTTATGTTTAAGATATAGTTACATAGAACTTGCCAAGATGGATATGGGCAGTAAGTTAGTATCCATCGCAAAAACAATAAGAGGTGAAGAAGATGAGTAATGTGATGTGGCTCGAGGAATATCGCCCTAAAACGCTGGATGAGGTGATCGGCCAAGATGAGTATGTTAAGGCACTTAAATCTCTGGCTAAAAAGATACGTAACAATGACATAACATCTGTGCCTCACATGATCTTTATAGGTCCGCCAAGCGTGGGTAAAACAACAATTGTGCATGCATTTTTAAGAGATTGTTTTGGTGATGCTTATAAGAACAATCTGATTGAAAAGAACAGTAGTGATGAAAGAGGAATTGATGTTGTTAAAACTGACATAAAGAATGCCGCAAAGCAATCACCGATAGGGACATACATTGATGACAACGGTGTTGAGCGACGCATACCGTTTAATGTTATCTTTTTAGATGAGGTTGACGGTATGACAGGGGATGCACAGGCGGCGTTAAGACGCACAATGGAAAAGTATCCTAATACAGTGTTTATCCTTGCGGCGAATTATCCCAATAAGATTATAGAGCCGATAAAAGAGCGTTGTGCGTTTAGCAATATGCGGTTTAATCGACTTACTGAAGATGATATAAAGAAGGTGCTTGCGCCGATAATACGGGATAAAGGGATTGACATAAGTGACGATGCGATAGATAAGATTGCTAAAATGAGCAACGGATCCGCACGGCGTGCGATAACGACGCTGTGGACGGCGCACTTGATAGATGGCAAGATTACCGGAGATAGGATTAACATAACAGATATAAACGGCGTTGAAAGGGATTTTGTTATGCAGTTCTTTAATGCCCTGGATGATAAGAATATAAAGGGCGTTAATGAATATGTGACGACACTTTATTATGATCTCGGATTAAGTGGGGAGCAGATACTTTATCTGATATTTGAAAACATAGATTATCTTAATAACGAAACTATTGCCAAGCGCATACTTAAAAACGTGGCCCAAGGTATGTATTGGTGTGCGAATGCGATAGATGACTACATAATGGCGAAGGCTGTAATAGCCTCAATGGTGATGGAATGAGGGATAGAATAACCGTGCGGGTGGGCAAGTTCATATATACACCCACCAAGCATGATAAAGAAAAGGGCGAACTAATATTGCATCTATTCGCAAGCGATAAGCGGGGAATTACCCGCTATTTTATGATACATGGAACACGGCCAAGGTTCTATGTGAATAAAGAAGAGTTTGAAAAAGTAAAAGAAAATGCTGTTAAGGTGCTGAATAAGTATGGTGCTGAATATAAATATGAAGGATTTAGGGGCTTAAACGATGACGAAGAAGTTGTTACAATCTATGTTAAGTATCCTTTTGAAGTACCGGTTATAAGGGAAATTTTTAAAAAGACCTATGAAGCGAATGTTCTTTATAGCGATGCGGTGCGAGCGTTTTATGGCATCACGCCGTATATAGAAGTCCCTAATAAGGTTGAAATCAATGTTGAAGATATAAAACCTGCAGAAATGCCGATAAATCCTTATAAAGTGCACGAAATTTATTTTGATATTGAAACAACAGATGCGATAATGAATTTATCTAAAATGCGGCAGTATCCCAAAGAAGGAATGACGATATTAAGATGTGTTACTTGTCAGCACAATAATGATTATATTGAAGTTGCCATAATGACAGATGTTGATCGCCATAAAGTGCGTGAAATGGCGAAGGATGTTAATTATTACATTGAAAAATTACAGATTAAAGACGATTACGATTTCAATAACTTTGAACCGTTGGATATACCGATTTACATAGATATGTTTACGCCTGTGCATGATGAATATCCATTTCCTGAAGAACTTGCAGAGATTGAGATGTATAATTGGATAAACCGCAAGATTGCGGCAGGAATGTATCTGATAGGTCACAACGTGAATGAGTTTGATATAAAGATACTTAACGATCACGCTAAAAAGAAGAACAATGAAATAAGGATATGGAATTCTAATCATGAAAATAAAAGGAAATACTACCCCATGATTGATACTAAACACTGTCATGTGATTGACAGTATGTATTTGTATAAGATTTATCATTATGGGGAGGTTACTGTTAAAGGACGTGCGGGGCTTAATTGGATCGGTGTTGAAGAGTTAGGGTATGGCAAGATAAAGCGACAAAGTATAGATGAAATGTTTGAAGAAACACCAGAAGAATTGATACTTTACAATATTTGGGATTGTGAGTTAATAAGAAGATTATTTGAGCATACGCATATATTGGAAAACGATATTGCAGAGTGTGAGTATTATAACACAACGATGGAAAACTTTGGTAAAAATACCAAGTTGGTTGAAGCGAGTTTAAGATTTGAAAATCATTCAAGTAAGTTAGTTATACCTTCACATGAACTTGGCAGTATTAAGATTGATATCGGTGGCAAGGTTAAAGAGGCTCCATCTGGCATATTTCACGGCGTTATGGAGGCGGATAATACAAAGGAGTATCCGTCTGTGATAATCAACGGCAACGTGGATTTCCGCACGATGGTAAAAGGCGATCCTGAACCTGGTCGGCCATACAGCAAGTTTAAGCACAGCGGAAATATGTATTATCTGGATGTGCCAGGTATCATGCCTACTAAACTGAAGGAATTGGCGGATAACAGGAATAAATATCGTGCGTTGCTTAAAGAGGCAAAAAAGCAGTATAAAGAAAATCCGACTAAAGAACTAAAGGAAAAGATTAGATATTACAGCACCCAAGAAAAGTATTGTAAGGGAGCAATGAATGCGTGGTATGGTGTGCTTGGATCTGATAACTTTGCGTTGGCATCCGGCGACATTGGCACAGATATAACCACAACGGCCAGGGAACATCTGGCGTGGAACATGGAACACATAGATAACTATACCCTGGATTGTAAATCTGTTGAAGAGCGTGTTGGGTTTAAATTGCACGAAGATAAATACACATTTGAAACGATATACCAAGATACAGATAGTTGCAAGTTCATAATCAACGGTTGGGAAGATTACCGCCACAATTATACTGAAGAACAACAAAAGAAAATACTTGAAGAGACTACTAATTTAGTATGCGATTATCTTAACAGCACATACGATGAGATGTCAATGCACTTAATGGGCGTGCCTAAAAATCGTGCGTTTCATGTAAAAGCCGAGCCGGTAACAAAAGTCTATATGCAGTGGGGCGCAAAAAAGAGGTATGTGTATATAGATTTTGATGCCAAGGGGCCTGAAGATATTGTTGCCAAGGGACTTGAGATTGTCAGATCAGATACAAATCTGTTTTATAAACAATTGTTAAAAGAAGTTTATTGGATGGCATTAAACGGCGAAAAGGCGAATGTTATCGCTAAAAAGATTGACAGTGAGTTAAGGGATCTGGAAAGCGGCGAGTATGATATGTTGCTTGGTAAGCCGACGGGGTATAATAGTTCTGGCAACAATCGGGCCAAATTTATTGACTGGAGTAATGAAAATGTTGATAAGAATTTCATACTTGGCGACAAGATGTTGTTGTATTGTGTTAAAAGTGTTGATGGCAAGATTCCACCTAAAGACGGGCATGGGCGGGCATGGGCGGCGTTGGAATACGGTGATGTGCCTAACGATTATGGTTTTGAATTGAATTATAAGGCATACTATGATATGTTTATTGAGATGAAAACTGTGAAAACACTATTTGGTGTATTTAACACAACATATAAGGATGCGCTTAATAATCTGGTAATGACTAAATCGGAGGAATGGCTATGAGCCTGGTTGATATGTTTAAACCGGAAACGCTTGACGAGTATTATGGCAATAAAAAGGCGGTAAAGAAAATTGTTGATTATGTGGAAAACTATACGCCGGATCAGAGCAAAATTTTATTGCTGGTTGGGAAACCTGGTATGGGCAAGACATCTTTAGTTTATGCAGTGGCTGGAACGTATGGTATGAAAGTCATAGAAATAAATTCCAGCGATAGCCGCAATAAAGCCGATTTTGAGGAGATTATCCAGACTGCGGTATTAAACGACCTTGACAGCGGTGCTAAAAAGATTATCCTTATAGACGAGGTTGACGGGTTGCGTGCGGCGGATTCATTGTTAAAACTTGCGAGGATTAGCGCATTCCCTGTTGTCGCAACGGGTAACTTTATCCATAAGGTAAACAGTAAGATAAAAAAGAATGCGATTGTCGTGCATTTCTATGCGTTGTCAGATAAAGATAAAGATATGTATATTGATTACATATCAGATAGGCTTAAACTTGACATGCCCCAAGCGGCTCGTGATAGGATAAAATCTATCTGCAATAGTTACCGTGCGATCCTGATGGCTATTGAAAGCGGTATAAATAGTTCATTTAAATACATCCGACACGGGTTAACGGATAAATACACAGATATGGAACAGGTGGCGTTAATAATGGAAAAGAAATTAGATATTGACAGTTTAACGCTTGACGGGTATGTTGCGCTTAAATGGTTTGATGCGAACAACACTGACCCAGAGGATTTGATTGCTATAAATCTGATAACCGCACTGTCCCGTAAGCAATGGGGCGTGCATAAGATCAATAAGTGGCTTATTTGCCATGCGGATGTATCCATGCGTGGCGACAGGATTCGTTATCCGATGTGGCGCAAGAAGAAGTCAGATACCGCAAAGGATAAAAAGGAAGATAAACATAAGGCTAAAATAAAAAAGGCAAAAAACGCTAAAAAGAGTGAAAAGAAAAAAGAAGATAAAAAGGTTGTGGTAACGATGGATGATTTCCTGTGAGGTGGTAACGTGAACAAGGAAATAAATAAGGAGATTTTCTTCAATAAGTTGAGGACTGAGATGCGTAGGCTATCTGATTTAAACATCGGCAAGGATGCTGTTGATATGTTTTTAGACTATCTGTTTTTTGATTTCCCCGATAAACTTGAATACGCTGAAAAGCAAGCGATAAAGGACGGTATGCGCACGATAAAGGCCAAGCATGTTATGGACGTGTATAGCATAAAGTGGCCGATAAAGATGACAAGAGAGGGAGATATTGAAATTGATCAGCGCATATTAAATCAAATGAGCAACAGGGATAGAGAAAAACTGTTTACACTGCTCGAAAAATATGGTGAGGTGGTGGTTTATTGAAGATCATAGATTATAAAGTTGTTGATGACAATGTGTTTGTTATAATAAAATATAAGAAGAGTGCGTGGGTGAATTTGATAAAAATCATTAATCGTAAGTGGAAGTTTAAGGATTATATCATACATGTTGAAGGGGTTGAGCGGCGTAAAGATCTTTATCACGACTCAGATTATCAATGGATCCGTGTTCCTATGATTGGCATGAACATACCAGAAGAAGATGATTTTATTGTTGTGCACGGTAAATTAATAAGTTAACTTGACTTTATATGGTATGCTGTTGAATTGACACGAAATCTTTGTTTTATTTATACTTTTTTTGTGTAATATTGC
>Ga0190314_1000597_pt1 | contig 11930 bp, 17 predicted proteins | sample 4870071112_MG_FD_165055 | JGI IMG/M metagenome (GOLD analysis project Ga0190314, IMG submission 165055) | Hydrothermal vent sediment bacterial communities from Southern Trench, Guaymas Basin, Mexico - 4870-07-11-12_MG | ecosystem: Environmental > Aquatic > Marine > Hydrothermal vents > Sediment ...
CCCCCGCTCCCACGGTTGAGCCGTGGGCTTTAAGGGGGGACTTACCGGGCCGGCTACGGACGCTTTAGGCCCAATAATCGTCCCGACCACTCGCGGGGCTGGTATTACCGCGGCGGCTGACACCAGACTTGCCCCCCGCTTATTCCCCCGGCTTTTTAGACCGGGGAAAAGCCACCCTCAGCGGGTGGCACTCGGGGTGACCCCGTCACGGTTGCCCGCATTGCGGAGGTTTCGCGCCTGCTGCGCCCCGTAGGGCCTGGGCCCTTGTCTCAGTGCCCATCTCGGGGCTCCCGCTCTCACGGCCCCTACCCGTTATCGGCTTGGCGGGCCGTTACCCCGCCAACTACCTGATAGGACGCAGCCCCATCCTCGGGCGGAACGCGGCGGGGATGGCGCCGCGCCCCTTTCGGCGCGGACCCATTCCAGGTGTCCGCGCCTATGGGGGATTAGCCCCAGTTTCCCGGGGTTATCCCCCTCCCGAGGGTAGGTTAGCCACGCGTTACTGAGCCGTGCGCCACGCCCCGGCCATTCCCCCGGGGCGTTCGACTTGCATGGCTTAGCCCCACCCCGATAGCGGTCGGGTCCGGCAGGATCAACCGGAGTCGTGCCGCAAGGCGGCGGGGGAGCCTACCCCGCGCACCGCGCCGGAGCCCTCTCAGGCCCGAACTTCCAAGCCCCTCGCGGGGGCTTGGGTGTTCGGGCCCTCACCGTGTGGCCGCGGCTGGAGGCCGCCCCTTCATTGGGAGAGGGCACATCCTCTCCCACTTCTGGGCGAGCCGCCGGAAGCCGCGGCCATTTTATGGGGCTTTTTCGGGGCTTTTATACCTTTCTCTTCCCCTCTTTTTTAAAAGTCGTCTCGCGTCGGGCTCAGGTTTTAGCCGTTCAACATCGCTATATGTCTTGTCCGTAGCGCTCTAGCTAGCCGCCTTAGTAGGGCTGCAGGGGCTTGGGGTGTCATTATCCCCCTTTCGGAGAGCTTGACGGCCGCGTTCCACGCTCGCCTAAGCCCCTTCGGCCAGTGGTTGTAGGCTAGCTCGTGGTACGGTTTTAAGGGGGTTGCTGGCAGCTCCCGCACGCTTACCCTAGCTAACGGGTAGGCTACCCTGAACCTAGCGTCTAGCTCTAGGCCCTCCACGGCGCCTAGCGCGACTTCACCTAGCAGGTAGGCGGCTAGGTCCTCGGCCGTGTCGGGTAGGACTAGGAGGAGGTCGTCGGGCTTTAGGGCTAGCAGCGCCGCCCTTCTGAGGTCTGTGTACGCATACCCCTCGCTTGTAACGGCCCCGTAGCCTACCCCTAGCTCTCGGCAGGGGGCCTTAAGGGCTGGCGTGGTCGAGGGAGGCGCTACTTCTACTACGCTTAACTTAACGCGAGGAAACCTCCTCTCTATCTTGGCTAGCAGCTTAAGCGCTAGGAGGGATTGGGAGTCCGGCCTCGCTACTAGTACTACGCTGTCGTCAGGCCTTGGCTTAGCCTCCCTTAGCCCCCTCCTGAACCTCTTCTCGATGCTGGGCACGCCAGCCTTTTAACGGCTGCAGCCTTTTAAGGCTGGTGATCCCGCGCAGGTACCTCATCTTAGGCGACGTCTCAGTGCGCGACGTGGAGGCGTGCTTGGAGGAGCTAGACGGCTACGAGATATCGACCCTGCTCGACGTGGCTGGTCGAGATGGGGAGGTTATAGGCACTGCGAAGCTAGAGGTTAAGCGGTGTACAGGAGAATTCCTCGTTAGAGTGAGCTACGGGTATAGGAGGGGGGTTAAGAAGGGCTGGTGCTGGAGCGATAAGTTCGTGGTAAGGCCCCTACCGGCCGAAAGGGGGGTTGTGCTCGAGGTGGCGAGGGTTGGAGGGGTCGGGAGGGTTAGGCACTCCCTGATAGCCCACCTGGTGGCTAGGGGCGTCTCTAGGAGGGGGGTGCCCGCTCGGGTTGCTGAGATCCCTTGGAGGGGATCCTAGCTCTCGCGAAGTGCTCCTTGGGCTTGTCCAGCGGCCGCGTAGCGTCTATACCCATCTTCGAGGTTATGAGCCTCCTCTGATCTGCCGACGGATCTAGGCTCGAGCCCCTGACGCCCCTGACTATGACTACATCCTCGTCTGGCTGCATCCTCGTGACTAAGGCCCATTCGACTTGGTAGGGGTCGTCTACGTCGATGTCCTCGTCTACTACCGTGACCAGCTTTAGGGATGGGTGGGCGGCGAAGGCTGCTAGGATCGCGAGCTTACCATCCCCCTCGGTACGCTTCTCGATCGATACGACGGCGCTTAGCCAGCCGCAGCCGCCTCTAGTTAGCCTTACTGCCTTTACGCTAGGCACTACGGCCGACACGCTCCTCCATATTAGCGCTTCGCGTGGAAAGCCCATGAGCAGCCTATGCTCCTCGCCTGCCGGCAGTATCTCGTAGAGGACGGCGCCGGGCCGAACTAGTATGTCCTCTACCTCCAGTACTGGCTGGTCTCGTACTATGTCGTGTGTGCCGGTTATGTCGACGAATGGCCCTTCCCGCGCGGTTTCGTCCTTTAGTATGCGCCCGAGGATGAGCACCTCGCAGCCTTCGGGGGCAAGTAGCCCAGAGTATCCCACATCAACAGCCCTTAGCCTGCCCTCGGCTAAAGTTACGGCTACATTAAGCTCGCTAACGCCGTAGGGCGGGGAGGTCGCCGCTGCTACGCAGAAGTGGGGAGGAGCGCCTATCGCGACGAGGACCTCTAGATCCTGTCCCCGAGCCTTAGCCTTGCTTAATATCTTATGTAGGTGACGCGGGACTATCCTCACGGCGAGCTTGCGCTCGCCGATAACCATCATCCTGTGAAAGCTGGCGTTTTGGAAGTCGACTAGGTCCGGATCCTTAGCGATCACTATAGAGGAGGTTAGATAGGGGCCGCCATCGCCCTCGTAGAACGTGAATATAGGTAGTTTGTATACATCATCTCCTATGCTCTTATAGCCGTTAATATTTACAACTTCACGCGGCTTTTGGGGGTTATCTACAGCGTATAGTAGCTTAGTAAAAGCCTCCTTATCGCTCCTAGCGTTTAGGACGGCATAGAGGATTTCTCTGTTAGTGAAAACGTTCCCAACTGCACCCATTTCATAGCCCTTAACCCTGCAGAAAAGAACTGCCCTCCTTGAATCGTAGAGCTTGAGGTACCACGCCGCCTCATACTCGGCTTCGACTTCGTCAACCTCGACGAGCAGCTGCCTACTCCTTAGGTGCTCGAGGAGCTGCCTTAGGTCGAGGAGAGCGTTAGCCCTCACTCCTCTCCTCCTCTCCGCGCGAGATTATCCTTATGAGCTCGGCGCTGATAGTGATGGGTAGCGGGTAGGTCGCCTCCGTTATCTCGACCTTTACTTCTCCTCGCGTCTTATCGACGTGGACTACCCTGCCACGCATGCCCACGAAGGGTCCTCCCGTGATCTCAACGATGTCGTTCACCTTCACCATCTCGATTACGGGCTTAGGCACTACGAACTTCTCTATGTCCTCGAACTTTAGCCCTCCTCTAACTAGCCCCCTTACGTGCCTAATCCCGTAGCTAGCCTGCTGCGCGATGTACATGGCCCTAGCCTCTACTATGACAAGCCCCTTAAGCCCCGGAATTACGGATAGCGAGTAGACCGGCAGCTTCCTACCCCTTACCCTCTCCTCCATAAGCAGCGCGACGTTGTGCTCCTGGCCTATAGTGGTTCTCACGGCAAAGAACCTGACCTTACTTGCTAAATCGCGCTCCGACATGCCTTTACACCCTGTACCGCCGGTACGCGTAGGCCGCTAGCCCCATAATAATTACGAGCAGGACTAGCAGGACTACGAGCACGAGGTTCCTCGGAAAGACAGCAACCCTCGCGAGCTGGAAGGTTGAGCCTATGAGCTGAAAGACAAAGCCTATCGCACCTAGGAGGGCCATGCCAGCGGTTACAACCCTTAAGGTGAGGATGAACTCTCCCTTATCGGGCTTCCTCACAAGCCTTAGTACCCTCACTGCGTCCCTAATGAACGACATGAGCCCCATCGGCACCCCTGCTTTAAGCGGTATTACCTTTTAAAGAGTTTTCAGCGAGGAGCACGCTAACCTGCGCACAGTGCTCTGATCTAAGAGGTAAAGGAGAACTGCTTTAGCCGTGTGGAGCCTATTCTCGGCCTGCTCGAAGACTACAGACCTCTCATGCTCTATAACGGCATCTTCCACTTCCTCTCCCCTACGGGCTGGTAAGCAGTGCATGAAGATGGCGTCCTCCTTAGCGAGCTCAAATAGCTTTAGGGTAACGGTGTACTTCGGCATGAACACCCTTAGCCTCCTTTCTCGCTCATGCTCCTGACCCATACTTACGAACACGTCGGTATACACCACGTCAGAGCCCCTAACGGCCTCGGCAGGCTCCTCTGTTAAAGTTATGTCTAGCCTCCCGAGCTTTTCCAGGAACTCCTCCTTCGGCCAGTATTCGCGCGGCGACGCTACAGCTATGCTCATACCCAGCTTAGAGCAAATCACCATAAGCGAACTGAGCACGTTATCTCTACCGTCGCCCACGAAGGCGATCCTCAAGCCCCTTAAATCCCCCTTATACTCCATGATCGTCATCGCATCCGCTAAGGCCTGTAGCGGATGGAACATATCGCTAAGCATGTTAACTACGGGCACCGAGGAGAAGGAGGCTAATTCCTCTAGGTCTCTGTGCCTCCTAACCCTAGCAGCTATTAAGTCGTGGTAACGCGATAGAACTCTAGCAGTATCCTTGATCGGCTCCCCTCGCGACAGCTGAAGCTCGCTGAAGCTATATACCGCCGGGTACCCGCCTAGCTCGTAGACAGCAACGCTCATCGACGCACGAGTCCTCGTTGAAGGCTTCTCGAATATCAAGGCCGCTGTAAAAGGCCTTATTAGAGGGGCTTTCTTAATGCCCGACCGCCTGATCCGCTTTAGGACAGAAGAAGCCTTAAGCAGCAGCTTTATTTCATTGCTTGTGTAATCGAGTAGAGTTAAAAGATGCTTTGCCAATACTTACTCACCGCCGAGAAGTGAGAGTACAAACTCCTCGGGCTTAAACTCGCGCAAGTCGTCATAGCCCTGTCCCGTGCCTAGGAATATCACGGGCTTTCCAGTAGCGTAGACTATCGATAGCACAGCTCCTCCTTTAGCGTCGGCATCTGCCTTAGTTAAGATACTTGCATCTATACCCACTGAACTGTTAAACTTAAGCGCTTGGTCTAGAGCGTCGTTGCCCGTTAAGGCGTCACCAACGAATATCGTTAGGTCGGGTTTAACTACCCTAGCTATTTTCCTCATTTCCTCCATCAGGTTTACGTCGCTCTGAAGCCTTCCAGCCGTATCGATGAGAACAACGTCTATCCTACGCTTCTTAGCGTACATTACCGCGTCGTAGGCGACCGCTGCCGGATCTGCGCCATACCTGTGCTTTATTAGGGGTATGTTAAGCCTCTTAGCGTGAACCTCTAGTTGCTCTATTGCACCGGCCCTAAACGTATCAGAAGCTGAGAGAACTACCGTTAGCCCCCTATCCTTTAAGTACTTAGCTACCTTAGCTATCGTAGTAGTCTTCCCGTGTCCATTAGGACCCACGAATAATATAACGAATGGTCGTTTATTCTTAAACTTTATGACATCTTCAAGGCTAAATGGCGGAGCCCTAGAGAGCATTTCGAGCAGAACTTCCCGTAAAAGCCTCCTGATAGCCTTCCTTTTATCCTCAAACCTTTTAACGCGTATAGACGGAGCCTTCTCCTTAACCCTTTCAACTATATGCTCAGCTACCTCTACCGCGACGTCGCACTCCGTGAGAGAAAGCAGTAACTCCATCTCGTATTCCCCGATATCCTCGGGCTTTAGGTCAGTATAGGCTAGTTTTTCGGCAAACGCGCTTAAAGCCTGCCTGAGCTTCGTGAAACAAGCCTTTCACCGACCTGCTTGAGCTATCTTGCTTTCCAGCTCACGTAACCTTTCCAAGATACTCCTGTACTCGCTCGCCCTCTGCTGCAGCTCGCGCCTTAGGGCCTGCTCTCTATCACTAAGGTACTTTACCGCGCCTTCAAGATCTTTCTCGACGATCACGTTACTACCTACGTTAACGAGCACCTTATGCTCGCCCTTGAATAAAGCCTTTATCATTACACCTCCTCCTAGGGGGATAAGCAACTCCTCGCCTCCTTTAAGCTTGCTAACCTCCTCTAGCGCAGCCTTAGCCGTTAGAACCTCGTTTAAAGCAGCGTTTAGCAGGTCTAACTGGCTCCTAAGTTCATTAGCAAGCTGCGCTAGTAGCGCGTATTCGGCGCTTAGTTTACTCCTCTCAGATGACATTAGATTACCACCAGCCTACCTAGCTCTAGTAACCTTCTCGCGTAGTCGCTTTTAACGTCCTCTATTGATACCTCCTCTATACTTTGTATTTTTATATTCCTTCGCTTAAGCTTATGCCTCGACCCTAACAGGCTGTAGACCTTCTCTAACGCTTGCTCCTCGCTTAGAGCCGTAACCTCTATGGTAAAGGGCTGGGCATCGCCAGTTCTGTACTTCATTAAACCCCTAATCCTAAACACCTTGACCTCGCGTGTCATGCTTTAGTCCCCGCAGAGGCGATAGCTGGGGTCTCCTACCTTCCTCTATTCGCTGTATTAAAACTCTGCTCTTAGGACCTCGAGGGGAAGAGGACTTGCTGAATCCTCATGAGCTCGGGGCCTGTAGTATCTTCCCCGACTAATCCACCTGTGCTGTTTACGACGAGTCCTCCTCTGAGAAAGATGCTTCCCCTATTAACCGTGCCAACGTCCACTGGCAGCTTGAATAGCTCCTCGAGAGCTTTGAGCTCCTCATCAGTGGCTAAAGGGCATACTAGCACGCCCCTGTTCGACGCTACGGCAAGCGAGCCTACAAGGGACATGTGCGCTATTTCACCCTGTACGACTTCGACGTCAAGTACGTCCTCTATGGTTGCTAGTGCTCTCTTGGGAATAAGCGGGCTGACCAGCGCCGCCCTGTCGTTGGCCAGTATGAGGTTCCCTAGTGCGCTCTCCCTAATATCGTATAGGGGTTCAACAATTACCTCATCGCCCAATACTCTCTTAACGACGCTTAGCTCGTAGTCCTTTACAAAGCGGCTTAGAAGTAAGCCTTTAGAATTTCCAGCAGCGAAAACTCCCACAAGCGTCGAGTCGCACAGCGAGACCCTGTAGACCGGTACTCCGAATATCTCCTCAGCGGTCCGCTCAACCTTCTCCGGTACGTCCTGAGGAATGAGCACGTACTTATCACAGGCGTAGATATAGACGCCTACGCTAGAGCTGCCGAAAATCGTTAATTTCTCTAGAGACAAGCCTACTCACTCTCGGCTAGTGAGACCTCGGCCACGTCTTCCTCCTTAACGACCTTGACTTTAACCCTTCTAGGAGGCTTCTCGATGCTACGGCTCCAGACGTACTCGTTAACGTCGTTCCCTATCTTAACCTCCTCCACCTTAAGGTGCCGCTTCACAAACTCCCTAATGATCCTTATCGCTACCTTAGCCCGCTTCTTTCTAGGCGCCCTATACGCGTCCCTTAGGGGTATTACATAGACTCTCTCTACTGTCTCCGACATGGCCCCCACCCTCTATAGCTGCATCCTGCTCCTCCTCCAGTGCCTCCTCGGCCTTCTTCTAACTTTGCCTAGGGTTTTAGCTATGACCCATATCGGAATCGGGTAGTTGGACTTCAATGCGCTGGCTAGCCTCCTCTTCTTCGCAGCAGGCTTATAGTGCGCAGTCATAGCCCTCGCCTATACGTAATCGCGCTTTAAAGCTTTAGCCCGAGGGAACGTACCTTATCCTATACTCCCTCCTCGTCTGCCTAGCTAAACTCGCCAGTATGTTTTTGAGTTCTTCATCGCTTAGAGGAACCTTCAACCTCCCAGAAGTGGCTAGCGCTATCAGCTGCTCCTCTAGCCTCTCGACGAGCTCCGGCCTTATCATCCTCAGGTTAGCTAATCGCTGCCTAGCCTCGGGACTCAATATACGTCGAAGAATCTGCTCTCGCCTAGCTTCCTCGATCCGCCTCCTTTCCTCAGCCGCCATCAGCTCCCTAAGCTTACGCTGATACTCCAGGAGCTTCTTCCTCTTAATAGCCTCTAACTCCTCATCGTAGTACTCCTCCACCAGGTCTCACCGTGGAACTTTTACCCTTAACAGCGCTATATGTACTTCCTTAGCTCCGGATTTTCCTTAACCATCGTCCTAAAGATCTTAGCAGCAATCCTATCGAGGAGAGAACGCCCCTCTGGCGTCAAAACTCGGCCCTTTCCCTCCACCTTAGTCACTAGCCCGGCGGCTTCAAGCTGCTGAAGAGCTTTTCGGATTATCGCGCCGCCAGCTTTCCTGAAGTGCTCCCTCCGATGCCCAAGGTCTTTGCGCCCACCGTACGCCGTCCTAAGGCGCTCTACGCCTACGGGACCGTGAAGGTATAGCTTCCTAAGCAGAGAGGCACAGCGCTTATACCACCAGTCGGGGTCCTCGGGAACTCTCTCCTTATGGCACCCTGTCTTAACGTACATCGCCCATTCAGGCGGCTTAACCTCCTCTACGTTCTCCTTTAAGTACTTCGCTACCTCTTCTATGAGAGCTTGCGGAGGCACGAACTTCACGTTCACCATACTTTACCACCGCTCCCAGATTGCGCCTCCCGCTAACTTATAAGCCTCATGTTACCCCTGTTAGCCTTAAATTTTAGATAGCCTCGCTCTCAGCAGGGCCTTAAGGGTTGAGGAGCTTGACGCTAGAGAGAGTGAGAGAAGGCGAGCTTGTATTACTAAGCTTTAAAAGCGGGAGACAGTACGTCGCGAGGGCAGAGGCCGGCGTGACACTACACTTAAACGAGGGGGCAATAGAGCTTTCCGACCTACTAGGCAGGCCCTACGGGGGGCGGTACAGGACCTCTAGCGGGTTCGAGTACACCGTGACGCGGCCATCGGTGGTCGACGTTCTCTCGATTTTTAAGCGCGCAACGCAGGTCATTTACCCAAAGGACGCCGCTAGGATAGCAATAGCAGCTAACGTAGGACCTGGCTCGCGCGTAGTGGAGGCTGGTACGGGATCGGGATATCTCACCGCCGTGCTGGCTTTTCTTGTTAGGCCCTTAGGCATAGTCTACACGTATGATGTTAGGAGAGACGTACAGGCGCTAGCTAGACGAAACCTGGCTAGAGCGGGGTTAGACCGCTACGTTAGGTTCAGATTAGGGGACGTGAGGAGGGGTATCATTGAGAAAGGAGTTGACGCAGTAGTGCTCGATATGCCCGACCCTTGGAACGTGATAGAGGAGGCGTTTAAAGCTCTAAAGCATGGAGGCAGGTACGTGTGCTTCGTACCTACGGCTGATCAAGCTAAGATAGCTGCCCTTAAGCTAGAGGAAGAGGGGTTCATCTCGGTCGAGTGCATAGAGTTACTCGAGAGAAGGTACATATTTACTAGGGAGGGATTTAGGCCTCACACCCGCATGGTAGGGCATACCGGCTATATCATCTACGCGACGAAGCCCTAGACGCGCCCCAGGCTCGATAGGTTTAAGAAAAGGTTGAACGTAGCAAGGCAGGGTGATGTATTGCCGAAGAAGCGTAAGAGCAGGGGTAGGCACAAAGGCAGTAAGGGCAAGGAGGACATGGTACAGTGCGATGAGTGTGGAGCGCTAGTTCCTCGTAGCAAGGCTGTTAGAATTACGCGCCCATATACGGTGATAGATCCCCAGCTCGCCAGGGAGTTGAGGAAGAAAGGGGCGATAATCCCCGTTTACCACGTAACGAAGACCCTGTGTATCAGGTGCGCCATCTTTAGAGGGATAATAAAGATACGGCCTGAATCGGAAAGGAAGAAGAAGGTCCCATTAAGGTAATAGAAGCTTGGAATTTCTAGATCTATTAGCACCTTACAGAAGGGTTTTCTTAATCAGAGCTTCGACAGCGGCTACAGCCCCGACCTTTACGGCTGTAAGCCTAGCATCCCAAGGCGGTAGGATGGACCTAGTTGTACGTGCCGTGATTTCGGCTATCGCTACCCCCGAGGGGCCTAGGCGGGATACGGCGATCGTTTCGGTACTCGAAGGACCGCCTAAACCTCCGCTAGCCCTTGTAGCCTTAGGCTCCGAAATACGGGAGCTACCGCTTAGCGAGGGGGAGCTAGGCCGGGTGATAATCGAGCTACTTTCGGGGAAGAGCGTTAGAGGATTCGCCACCCTTAGGGTGAGCTTTCAAGCACTAGTCGCCAGAATAGTTGAGGCTGTCGGCAAAGATTGTGTAGTTTATCTCCACGAGCTGGGCGTTCCAGCGGAGCGTGACCCGGGCTTCAGGTCAGCAAAGTTCTTCATACTAGGAGATCACCTAGGCTTAGATAGGAGGACGGAGGACTTCTTAGATGGGCTAGGAATAAGACGCATTAACTTAGGTCCTTTATCCTACCTAACAAGCCACTGCATAACCGTGGTGCACGAGCTACTCGATAGGCTACCCTAGGCGGGTAATCACCTTAGCAGCGATAGCTCGCGCGCCTGCCGTACTCTCGTTTTACCGCCTCGGGTACCCTGGATACCTCTTCAAGCCTCACTAAGGGTCTTATCAACAGCGTCATATTATGGCTTAGACAGCTAGGGCATATGTACTCGTGACCTATATAAGTTGTACCACATCTCGAACATTTAGATATATCTACGGCTAGCTCGAAGGCCTCAACGTTGTATGCGGATAGTAGGGATCGCAGGCTTAATAGGGAGGAAGCGGTTATCGCGCCCTCTGCCTTAATGCTGAGCAGAGATCCCTTAGGTATTACCCTGTGGAACGCTCCTTCAAGCTCTGCCCTTTCCTCTAGGCTCCTCTCGCGAGCATTCGAGAACGGGCTTAGCACGTTGAAGTCCTCGATGCGAGGCGGAAGCCCTCTCCTAGCCGCCTCCTTCAGGAGCCCTGAGAACACGTTAATTTGTAAGTAAGGCTCGTGCGCCGCTAAGGCGCCAGAAATTACTAAGCGCTCATCTCCCAGCATGTCCCTCAGCTCCCTCCAGATCCTAGCAGTTAAGCCTAGTAGCCTGTTTTTATCCAGCTCTCCGTGGTGAAGGCGTAGGGCCATTTCAAAGCCTACTAGCGATAATGACTTAACGACCTTTACCCCCTTCCTGACACGCTTTCTAAGGACCTCTAGTATGGGCGGCTCGCGCTCGTACGCTTCCATGCTTGACAAAGACTGGGCAATGCCTCGGAGGAATTCCACGATGTCGTATCTCTGCTTAATAGCGCGCGCGTACACTATAGGTAAGTTAACCGCAGCGGCAAGCTTCACCAGCACAGGACCTTCTTGAGGAGGTGGTAACCTTATTGCATGAGAACTAATCAGCCAAGCAGGCTGAGCGTCATCTAATGTGAAAACTACCTGCACACCGCTGTGGTGCGCTTCGGCTAGGAACGCTAAGACTTGCTCGTCAGCTTTACGAGCGTTTACAAAGAGCACTGCAGCAGGTATCTGAGACTTTCCAAGCACCGCTACTAACCGCTTTAGAACCTCGCACTGTTCTGGTGTGAGTTCCTTAATACCATTACCTAAGTAGAAGGTTACCTGGCAACCCTCCGCGGATATCCTGCTAACAGCATCGACTAACAAGTTTATTGCCTTACGAACCTCGTTCTCTCCAGCCGAAGCGAGCGCCGTGATAAGGCTCTCAAACTCGTAGAGTAGCACCTCAGCGACAAAGGCGTGAAGCTCCTCTAGCGTGCGGCACAGACCTAAGGCTACGTCTAGCCCCTTACCCCTAGTAGGCAGGAGAGAGGACGCTTTAACAGCTAGAACCGTCCCTCCTGAGTAAATCGTTCTAGGCGCTAATATTGTAAGGTAGCCGTTGTACAGAAGACTCCTGATTTTAGGCGGTATTAGGTAGCCTACTACGTATTCGTCTAAGAGCTCAGTTAGAACTTCC
>Ga0190314_1000598_pt1 | contig 11925 bp, 25 predicted proteins | sample 4870071112_MG_FD_165055 | JGI IMG/M metagenome (GOLD analysis project Ga0190314, IMG submission 165055) | Hydrothermal vent sediment bacterial communities from Southern Trench, Guaymas Basin, Mexico - 4870-07-11-12_MG | ecosystem: Environmental > Aquatic > Marine > Hydrothermal vents > Sediment ...
ATGTTAGAGAAGGGCAAAAACTCGTCTTAAAAGTGATAAGAGTAGATCCAAGAAGAGGTCATATAGATCTCTCATTACGCAGGGTAACCGAAAGGGAAAAGAAGGATAAGTTAATGGAATGGAAACGCTGGCAAAGAGCCAAAAAACTACTTGAACTAGCAGCGAAGAGACTGGGAATACACTCAGAAAGACAGATAGAGGAAATAGGTGTTAAACTTGAAGAGCGCTTTGAAGAAGCTTATGCAGCATTTGAGCAAGCAGCCCTCCTAGGAGAACAGCCTCTTCGAGAGGCTGGAATACCAGAGAACTGGATTAAAGAGCTTGTGAAAATAGCAAAAGAGCATGTTGAGATACCAGAAGTCATGGTTAGAGGATATTTCACAGTAACTTCAACAGCTCCAGATGGAGTGGAAAGAGTGAGGAGAGTGCTCTTAAAAGCACTGGAAGCTGTGAAGAAAATGAACGTTAAAGCCAAGGTCTACACTATGGGCTCACCGAAGTACAGGATAGAGATAAAGGCGCGAGACTATAAAACAGCTGAAGAAGCATTAAAGAGGGCAGTAGAAGCAGCAACACGGCAAGCCAAAGAAGAGAAGGCGTTAATAAGCTTTACAAGGGAGTAGAGCCATGGGGCTTCTACGCAAATGCAAAGCATGTGGAAGATACACCATCAACAATAAGCAATGCCCATACTGTGGAGGACCCCTTGGAACACCCCATCCACCTAAATTCTCTCCCGAAGACAAATACGGCAAGTATAGGAGAGCGATGAAGAAGATGCTATGGGAACAACAGCTTAAGACATCTCCTCAGAGTAAAGCACCTTATACACCATAACCCACCGTTTAGGAGAGCAGTAAACTAGCTGAAAGTACTTTGGAGGAGTGAAGGTGATGTTGTACTGCTCCTTAATCAATCGCAGATAGTCGCTGTCGCCAGCCACTACCCATGGATAGAACAGCAGCTTAAATAGCGTGGCATTAGGTGCTTTAGGACCATTAGGTATCAGCAGATAGATCTGCTGGCCTTGAACCACCAGTGGAGCATGATTAATATAATCGCTGCTATTGAAGCCAGCAATAGTCATCATAGCAAAACTCTTCACAAACTCACCATAATTCATCCAAGGCATACCAGGCATACCCCTCAAAACAGGCCCGGTGTAAAACGGGTCATAGACAACAACATAGTCAACACCAAGCTTCCTGAAAATATCAACAGCAACACTCTCATTAGATAGAAAAGCAACAGCAAGCATCTTGATCTGAGTACAATTCAACGTATTGTTATCAGCAACAGTCGTCCTATTAGCCATAACGTTAATCCAGTAGAGAGATACTATTTTTTACGTTGAAGGCAAACTGAGGGAAGGTAGAGGTGAAAGCTGAAGAGGCTATAGCTGGAATCTTCATTCTAATACTTCTATACACGTTTATTATGGGTGTAGGCTTCGCTGCAATGGCTACAATTAAAGCAATGCTAACAGATAGCTGGGAGTGGAGTGTGAAAGCCATACACTTCCTTCTACTGGCATACTTTTCTTGGAAAGCAATGGTTGGTCTAGCTAGAGGTGGTGGAGAAGATGAAGGGGACTCATCCTAGCTGTAGGGCTAGCTGGAATACGAAAGCCTTAAACCCCTTGCAGCTACAAGTAGTGTGGGTGGTAGGCGTGGAGGAGGCAGCCAACACAGTAGCTAAAGCGGTTTTCGAGGGCTTCAAGAGCTGCGTTAAGGAGAGGAGGGTAAGCCAGTTTCTGAGAGGCATAAGGGAGCTGCTGGGAAACGTCATCATATCAGAGTACCTCTCCAAGACGCTGATAGTACACAACATTGAAGAGGATAGGCTTGGAGGAGGCGTAGTTGTGGACATACTGTACCTTGACAGCGGCGTATCCATAAAAGCCTACGTGGGCTTAGACCTCAGAAACACGCCTAAGCTGCATGTAATGCTGGAGGCGAACAGCAGCCTAGCAAAGATAACCATCGATAAAACGTATACTGAAAGCCAGCTCAAAGAGAAGTATGGGAGTGCAGTAGAAGCCGTTGAAAAAATACTCTGGAGCGGGAAGTACTCTATCTAGCCTACCTCTCCTCTCTCTCTTTTTTCAGCTGGTAGAAGTTCTCGACAGCCTCAGCAAACTCTCTGAGCATTTCAGCAACCCTTCTCGCAGCTTCAGCTTCAAGCACCGGCTCATGGTCGATGTACACCAGTCCACTCCTAAACACCGTTACCTTGCAGTCCTCGAAGCCTTCAAGGTCTGGGTAGACCTCTATGCTCTCGCTCACAGCTTTTTCCTCCTCCTCTCCTTCATGCAGCCTAGCAGCTGTAGCAGTCCACGCAGCTCTCTAAGCCCTCTGTTGAGCGTGTACTCTGCATCACCCACAAGCCTAGCCAGCCTATCGTTACCCTTTCTGAGGAGGTAGTGCCTTGCATTGAACAAGCTATCCTTAGCCTCCTGCACAAGCCTGTAGGCTACCCTCACCTTCTCGTAGACGTCCACTCCTCCTCCACCTCTATGCCTCCATGAAACTTGGCGTTGCTCTTCAGCTCCAATCCGCAGCTCTCACACCTCAAGGTGGCTGTACCCTCAATGTACGACAGCTTCATGCCGTCAAACCAAGGCAAGCTGTGCCTAGCAAACACGACTTCAAGCTTCAAGCTCCTTTCACCGCACCTAGGGCAAACCCCTTCAACACGCACAGCCTACTCATCCTCCGCAAGGAACTTGTTGTAGGCGTCTTCAATAGCCTTCAGCACGGCAGCCAGCTCAGCCTTCACCTTCTCCAGCTCAGCTAGAAAGCCCTCTATGCGTCTAGCATCCTCTCTGGTAACGGTATTCGGAGTGTAGACTCCCAGCTCCCATTCTCCATCCTCCCTCCTAAAGCCATCAACCGTGAAGTACTCGCAGCAGCACACAGTCTTCTCCGGCTCACTAAACGCACACCTAAGTGTAAAATCAACCAGCCTCCTCTTCACACCACCACCTCGCAGAGAAGTGTATGCCTCTAGCTGTATTTAAGTGATTCCACCTACCAGAAGCTGTCTAGCTGTGCCAGCTGCTCTGCCTCCATCTCCTCTTCAAGCTCTATGACACGCATTGCACGCTTCCTATACCTTCCAAGCTGGCTAGCCACGTCGTGCATGAACCCTCTCACGCTCAGCCACCTTCCAAGCCTAGCAGCCTTCTCAAGAAGCTCTCCTCCAGTTCTAGCTCCAAGCAGCACATGCCAGCAGTATGGGTGTGCGTAGTCTGATGGGCTTAGAGCCCTATTAAGCTCTGCAACATAGACCTTGCCAGCCAGATGCCTCCTAGCGTATTCATGTGGCTCCAAACCAAATAGGTAGGTGAAAGCCTCAGCCTCATGCTCTTGGAAGTCCACGTACCCCGCCTCGCTCAGCTCCAGCCTAACCATAGCTAGGAACTTGTTTAGAAGCCAGTAGTCAAGCCACATGCCGGCAATCCAAGTGGCGTAGTCAATTTCACCTAGCCCAAACCTCAATGCAAACCACTTGTACGTGCAGTCCACAGCCTTGCAAGCCTCATAGAACCTCCTATCGAAAACCCTCACTCTCAGCACTTTTCCCCTAGGGTAGGTGCCATAGGTGTAGCCCAGCTGCTTCAGAGCGTAGGTCAGCCTATCGTAGGTGTCTCTAGACGTGGTGGCAATCTCAATGAAGTGCACTCCCCTATAGTAGCCTCTACGCCTAGGCTCAACTCTAAGCTCCACAGCTCCCTCAGCCAAGTACATTCCCTTCAGGTAGTCCAGCGGCTGCCTAGTTGAGGCAAGCGTGAAGGTCTTGTCATTAAACCACGTGTAGGCTTCCCTGCGTGGAGTAACCACTCTGAAGATGAAGTGCCCCATCTCCTCCTCAGCTCTAAGGAATGGCAAGCTGCCAAACCTAGCTACACTAAGCCTTGCAAGCTCAAAGCACTCCATGAAGCTCACAGTCGTTATCCTCAGCATGTACTCTCCCCTCTCGGTTACAAGCCTTGCTCCATCGCCTTCAGCTATCCCAGCGTAGTAGTCCTCTAAACCCATGCTACAGCAGCCTCCACACCAGCACCTCGCTTATGTACCTAGCCCTCTGCTCTATGTCTCCAAGCTTCTCCTTGACATCGCTTAGAAGCCTCAAAGCCTCAGCCACGCTTCCATAGCACTCCATAATCATGCTGCTAAGCTCCTCTGGAACCCTAATATCGACAGCCTCCGGTCTAACCCTTGCAACCCTTGAAACGTTGATTAGGCTCAGCCTATAGGCTATCGCAGCACTCCTAACGAGAGTTGCAGTATTGATGAGCTGGTTGGCAAGCCTCCTAACCTCATCTGCTTGGCTCTCGATTGATGAGAGAACTTGTATCAGCTCTTCAACTCTTCCAAGCCTATCTGCTCGCCGGCTCAATTTCAACCATCACCTTTGGCACTTTCACTCCAAGCTTCTCAAGCTTATCCATGCCGGCAACCTTAACTTCAATCCTAGGGTACAGCCCCTCAGCTTCAGCCAGCTTCTCTGCAACTGTCACCTTGTGGAGCTTCCGCAGGTATGGGCACTTGATTATCCTACAGTTGCACGGCTCCCCTCCAAGAAGCCTACAGTAGCGTTTGTATGGAGTCTTCCCCTCGAAGTCTGGCTCAGCATACGGGCAAGCTCTAACACCGCCTCCCATCTACCTTCACCTCCACTCCTTGTAGTCTTGAGCTGGACAAAAATCTAACCGCTTAGTTAGCTTGTACTCCAACCCCTCTCTGCGATACCTCCACCTATGGACTTTCCCACACTTATGGCAATAAACAAACTTGATGTTGCATCGCTTCCTCACACCGCTCACTCCCACAGCCTTCACCTCCTCTGCTTCTTCAGCTCTGTGCTAACCATGTCTTGGATGTCGTGTAGAATCCCCACCACAGCCACCATAGGGTCGTTTGTCTGCATAGCTAGAAGGATGTCATCTAGAATGCTGTGCCTCACAGCTCTATGCTTCACGCCCAGCACTAGGCATGGCTCATCCTTCCACTTGTGAACCCATGCATACCGCTCAGCCACATCCTCTCCAAAAAGGAAGGCAATCAAACCATAGTGCTTCTCAAACCTCGGCATTACTTCATTCCCCCTAGTGCAATCACTTCTACAGCAACTTATCATGCCTACTACTTATAAGCAGTAGTGAAAAACACTTAGTGTGGTGATGTGAATGGGTAGGAAAAGGAAGTTTGGTCCAACCTCGATTGACAGATACCACTTGAAGTGCTTCAGAGTCCACTACATGCCGGGAATCCCAGAGGATATTGTGAGGAGCGTGGCTTCAAACCAAACCGCCGCCTTCACGGCTGGCTTCGGTCAATACCACACAGTATGGGTTGAAGTGGTTAAGCCGATTCTCGATGAGGCTGGTGTGCCTCAAATGGACTACGCAAAGTACAGAGCCTTCATGAACGAGTATCTGAGCAAGGTTACAGTCAAGGGTACTGCTAGAGCGGAGGACATCATATCGAAGTGGGAGGGTCAAGGCTGTAGGACAGATATTCTCAACAGAATCGTGGAGGAGCTAACTCAGATAAAGCTGAAGCATGAGATGGCTGCTGCTACAGCTTGAAGCACAGCTATCTCCTAAGCTCCCCTACCAGCCTTTTTTTCTCCTGCTCCGCTAGGTTTTGCTGCCTCCACTTCTCAACTGAAGCCCTCACGTCTTCTGGAAGGTCTTCTAAGCTCAGCTCCTCAACTTGCTCCTCCTCTCCACCACCAGCTTGAAGCTTGCTGGCTAGGGTCTGCTGTATCAGCCCTTCCAGTCCAAGCGGTCTTGAAGCTGCTGCATACGGTCTCATCAGCCTCAGCCTCTGCTCAACGCTCCTAACCTTGCTTAGAAAGGTGTTTACAACGTACACCGCAGCCTCAAAGTCCTTTATCGTAAGCCTCTTATCTCCAGCTTGCTGCGACTCCCTCAGCTTCTCGCTCAGCTCTCTCACACTTGTTTTAAGTAGCTCGACTTCCTCTTCAAGCCTCTTAACCCTCTCTTCAAGGCTACCGCCACTACTGCTGTTGCTGCTCATAGCCTAGAACCTCCCTAAGCTTCCCCATGTCAATGTAGAAGATTATGCACGGTCTCCCTTCCCTAACGCTGTACTCCACTTCAATGAACGGTCTAATACTTGAATCAATGCTACGCTTGATGACTTTAAGCATTGAATCCAATGTCAAAACCGCTAGGTACTGGTTTCTCAGCTCATCCACAACGTAGTACGCCTCAAAGCCTCTGTTCTTAAGGCTTCTAACAATCTGCTTCATAGCCTTCCTAACCCTAAGCTTAAGCTTCGACAGCAAACGCTTCTTCTCCTCTGGAGGAAGGCTCTTAATGTAGTCTATACCCGACATGGCTCACACCTCTACTGCTTATAAGCCTGCACCAGTAATTATACTTCACGGTGATTAAATGAGTACCCCAACATGGGATATTGGAGCCATCCTAAACAGCATTGTAAACGCCTTCATGACAGTAGTTCAGAGCGTTGCTGACGCCATTTCCAACAACGCTGCTGTAATAGGGCAAGCCATTGCCTTGGGTGCTGTGCTATACGGTGTAGGCGTTGCCATCACTAGAACCCCAGTAGGCAGATGGCTTAGACGCATAGTGCCATTCCTCTAGCATAGCAAAAGCACTATATAACACAGCCATCCAACTCTTTTTTTGATGATTAGAACAAGGAAGAGCAAGTACGCCTTGTTCAACCGCATAAAGGAGCAGATAAGGAAGCTGGGGGTAGAGGCTTTTCTCTGCGAGCGTCCGGGGGTAATAATGGTTCAGCTCTACTGCACCTACTTGAAGTACATTCCTTGGGAAACCCTTCTACAGATAATCGACCTTCTGGAAATGGAGAGCCTCCACGTCCTAGGGGTAACAAAGTTTAGGCGTGGCATAATACTCATCTGCGAGAAGGGGTTCAGAGAGATAGATGACTTGATGTAGCCTACACAGCTACTACTTATATAGCTGTGCAGCCAGCTAGATTCTTGAGGTGAAACCAAGTGAGTGAAGCAGCTGCTGTAGCTCCTTTAATGCTAAGCGATACTGTAGCTGAGGAGGCTAGAAGTATCATAGCCAGCTTGATAACACAAGTGGTGAACTTGGTTAGAACAGTAGTTGCCTACGCTATGGAAGTCATGAGAAGGTTTATCCAATGGACTGGTGAGCATCCTCTAGCAGCCATATTAACTGTTGTAGACATCTGCATATGGGTGAGCTGAAGATGGAGGGGCTGCTAAGCCAAATCTTCAAGAATACCCCTCTAGCGGGCATGAACATTACACCACAGCTGGTAAACAGAGACTTGGTTATCACCTTGACTGAGGAGCAGTTCAAGCAGATAATACTGGCGGGGCTGGATGAAAGGGGTAAGAGGGCTGTAGACATCAAGCTTGAGCAAGGAAGGCTAATCATCAAGATAAGGCTGTTCTAGAGGTGTCTAGCTGGTGTCGTTTGACCTCTCATGGCTTTGGGAGACACTAAACAGCATTGTCGGAACAATGCAGAGCTGGTTCTCGCAGCTATGGCAACAAGCCCAAAACATTGTGAACACCGGGCAAGGTATTTTCAGCGGTCTAGTGGCATTTGGCTCACAGATATGGGATGCAATAACGAAGTTTGGCAGCACCATCGGTGATGCTTTCAAGACGGCATTCGACTACTTAAGGAAAGGCTTTGAGAGTGCTGCTAGAACGCTTGGAGGCTGGATTAACCAAGCTTTCGGCTGGATTGGAAGCGGGCTGGCTTGGGCTGCACAGCAAATCTACAACTTTGGGGCGTGGATTTGGAGCGGTCTAGTCACAGCTGCAAACTGGGTTGCAAACACCATATCGTCAATATGGAACGCCATAGTGAAGTGGTTTGAAGGTCTAGCGAAGGGGTTGAACGACTGGTGGAAGAGTGTCAGAGAGGGGGTTAACGCTTGGTGGACTAGCGTAGTGCTAACCGCTAGGAGGAAGCTGAAGGAAACAGTCATGGCAAACATAAGCATAGCAATAGCATGGAAGTGCAGCGAGAGGATAACCAAGGCTTCCAGCTTAAGGGAGATAGTATACGGCTTCCTAGGCATGGCTATATCGCCGATAACCGGCTTTATCGTTGGCACAATAGTAGACGCTGTTACACCGCAGCCTTCAACCACCGTGTTCCCATTGATACCAGATGTATCACTATTCGAGTACACGCCACCAGAAGTCGAGATACCAGCTCCAACACCGCCTACAATCCCATCACCTCCGCAGGCTCCAGCTCTTGGCACGCCGCCACCTATACCCGGCTGGGTCACGTCAATTATTAGTATGGAGGCAAGCATAGAAGCAGAGTTTGAAGCCAGCTGGTATCCCGGCAAGCAACTTGAGGCAAGCATAGAGGCAGAGCATGAGGTAAACAGCCTTGAAGGGAAAGCTTTAGAAGCTTCAATTACAGCAGAGTATGAAGTAGAGGTGGCATGAAAGGTGAGTGAAGTTAGAATAAAAGTTGAGTACGAGGTAGAGGTTAAAGATAAAGACGGAAGATTATTGGAGAGGCGTGTCGGCGAGAGCAGGAGCCTTCTAAGAAACTTCATTGCTGCCCTAAGGGCAATAATGAAGGGGACGCCAGTAACAAGTGCCACTACCGGCAACACAACTGGTGGAGCTGAGGACAAGGTAATTGACTTAAACGGCAGCGAGAAGACAATATATGGTGGGTACAGGTGCCCTGCCTATTATAAAGGCGGCGGCTGGGCTATGGCGGTGAACGCTCCAGACGACAACGACAGCTACGGCATTGCTGTGGGGAAAGGCACAGCAACTGTAGCCCCAGACAACTACAACCTAGATGACAAGATTCCGCATGGAACAGATGTAGGTCAGCTGGACTACGGTCCACACACGTTTGAGGAGAAGGCTGTTGAAGACAATGTAAGCTACTTTAGAGTTAGCAGAACCTTCACAAACCTGTCTGGGCAGAGCATCGAAGTCAGAGAGATAGGCATCATTGCGTGGAATTATTGGAGAGACCAAGATGGTGTGCGTCAGAACGTGAGGTACTTGATTTTAAGGGATGTTTTGGACAGCCCAGTATCAGTTCCAGATGGAGCCACTCTAACTGTCCGCTACAAGTTCAAGGTGGCTGCATAGCATGCGTGATGAAACTGTTGTAGCTGTGGCTGCTATAGCTGCCTTGGCTGCTCTCGGTGCAATTGCCATAGCTAAGGGGATTGACTCGGGGCTTCTAACAGCTATATCCAGTATCATCGGTGGTCTCGCCGGCTACAGGGTTGGACGGAGGAAGAGGAGCGGGAGATAAGCTCCCTCCAACCTCTTTTTCTCTTCCAGCGGATTAACAGTTATAAGAGCTGTAGCTGCATCTATGATGGGTGGTTGAAGTGAAGTACTGGGAGCGTCTTGAAAAGGTTGAGGAGAATCTAGGTAGAGCTGTAGAGCTGCTTAGAGAGGCTGCTGAGCTGCTGAAGCAAGCTAAGAGCGTTGCCCCGGAGAGCTACGCTGTAGACATAGAGGTCTGCGAGGAGGAGATTGGGAAAATCATTGAGGCAGCCCAGCTAACGCTTGAAGAAGTCAGAGAGGAAATTGAAGAAGAGGTTAGCTTCAGAGAGGCTGAAAGCTAGCTGGGAGGAGCTTAACTTGAGGGAAGGTGCTGCCGATGCCATAGCATTGCTGGCTACAATGCTGATACCAGTAGCTCCAATAGTGGTTCTCGCATGGCTGGCTGCGGAAGCCATGAAGCACAACGTAATACTTGGCGGTTTTCTGCTCGCACTAGAGCTGCTCACGATAGCTCTTTCAGTTGTATATGCCTATGCGTTGTCGGAGGATGTCTTCGAGAATGTTAGAAGGCGGTTGAAGAGGCGGTGAAGATGCTACTTGATGTACCTGTCAAGCCCACCTATCTTGTGTCTAAGCTCAACAAGCTTTTGAAGCCCTTGAGGAGTTATAGTCCACACCGGTCTAGTTACCCATTTATCACCTTCCCTAACCCTTCTCTTCGACATCTGGACGTAGCCTAGTGCCAGCAGCTCGCTCAGCCTTGCAGCGACACTTGTAGCTGGAGTCTTGTAGCCTTTGAGGTGTAGCCTATAGCTTATGGCTTTCCTTGTCAGCTGCTCTCCGCAGCCACTTGCCTCAGCTAGAATCCTCAGAATCTCTAGGTGAAGCCTTCCAAGAGATTCAATCTTGTAGCCGGCTCCACTACCCTTCTGCCTAGGAGGCTCAGCCACGTAGAATACGTGCCCGCACCTAGGGCATTTAGCCAGCACTTTTAAAAGCCCATGCTAAGCTAAAGGAGAGAAGGGTTATAAGTGTTTACGCTGGCTGCTATAAAAACAGCTGTGCAAGCTTCAACGCAACCTTGAGTGGATGGTGCTTTCTAGCCGTGCTGTACGCCATCTTGCAGTACCACCGGTACTTCGGCTTGCCGTAGAGGTTTAATGCATACTGGCATGCCTCCTCCAAGTCCTTTAGAGCTGGCTTGTAAACCCTCATGGTACCCCAAGGCTTCTGGTAGTCCTTGTACTCCTCAGCTTTAACCGGTATCCCCACAGCTATGTGGTAGTGCCAGTCCACGCTGGTAAACACCGCCGGCACCTTGACGGCTGCCGCCTCCAGAACTGGGACGCCGAACCCCTCAAACCCACTTGGGTAGAGGAGCCACTTGCACAGAGCGAGCTTAACAAACTTTGTCAGCTCATTGACCTTCCCAAACTCCAGAAACTCCACGTTGGGTAGGTCTTCAAACCTCCTATCGTTGGATATTATGAGGAAGCTCCAGTCTGGATGCCTGTACGCCAGCTCAAGTATCATGCCGATGTTCTTCCTATCTATGTCGTCCTTCCAGCCTATGAAGGCGAAGTCGTATTCTTTTCGCCTACTTGAGGTAAGCTCCAATGCCATCTCCGCTGCACTTGCATTGAAGGTTCTCGGGATAACCTCTGTGTAGGGTAAGCCAAGCTCCATCAACCTCTTCAAGTCCATGCTGGTGCTTGGAATGAAGGTGATGTAGCTTGCTCTGCCAGCCCGCTTGAAGTCGCCTACAATGTTTAGCACCGGCTGTGAAGGCTGGAAGATTGCACTATCACACCACACGTAGCACTTCTCAACATACTGTGGTGATAGGTTGAAGAACCTCCTCACGTAGAAGAACATGTATAGGTCTTCTATGACCAAGGCTCTGTGCGGAGTGTAGTGGGCTTCAAAGCCTCCTAGCACGACTTCGTCGAGGTTCTCCAAGTAGGGCTTCACATACTCTCCCTGCTTGTACATTGAGAGACCAAAAGCAGTACCTCTTAATCTAGGGGTATAAATCCTAATCATGCTTCCACCACACCTCCCACCACAGCCTTCACCTAAACTCTCACCGCAGCTCCCACTTAAACCCTCGCTGCAACTCCCAGCTGTAGGGGAAGATAAGCGTTCAGCTGTAGGTTGAGCCTAGCCTCCAGCTAGGCTGAAAGCTGAATTGAAGGCTGAAGGCTACCCCACCATGAGCCTACTACTGCGTTTTGTGGTAGGTTGTCTCTCATCCATGCTAGGGCGTCTCTCCAGTCTGGTAGTGCTGCTATTACTGGTGGCATGTTTGCTGCTTTTACGTTTGCTGCTATTGATGGTGCTGTTAGTGCTACTAGAATCGCTGTTGAGATAAGAGCGTATGCTTTCATGGGTCTTCGCCGCCTTTTGCCTTTCTTGGCCTCCGTTAGGATTGCTGCTTCCATGAATCTTTTGATTAAGTAGGTGAAGCCTGCTCCTCCTAGGAGGCTTGCAGCGATGTCTGTGAGGGCTGTTAACCTTACGAAGGATGATGCCACGTAGATGCCTGTTATACCCAGCAGAGCTAGCAGCAGGTCTTCTTTGCGCAGCCTCCTTATGACGAAGTATAAGCCCACGGGCATGAGGAGGAGCAAGAACCTGTAG
>Ga0190314_1000603_pt1 | contig 11880 bp, 24 predicted proteins | sample 4870071112_MG_FD_165055 | JGI IMG/M metagenome (GOLD analysis project Ga0190314, IMG submission 165055) | Hydrothermal vent sediment bacterial communities from Southern Trench, Guaymas Basin, Mexico - 4870-07-11-12_MG | ecosystem: Environmental > Aquatic > Marine > Hydrothermal vents > Sediment ...
AGGTGATGTAAAATGGACATGGAGAAGGTAATCGAATACGCAATCGGTTTTGGCGATGGATTAACAGATGTCGGATTTGAGTACATTGACGAAGCTACGAGCAAGAAAGACGGCGAGAAAGACAAGCCAATACTACGCAAGCCTTCTACATGGCTACACATCGGCACTGGTGTTGGTCTAATAGTTGCAGACTACATGGGATACCTTAGAGGAAAAACGAGTACTATTGGAGCAGTACTGGCTGGAAGGCACATCGGTAAGGCTGTTGGAGAAATAATAAAAGCCGTAGCTGAGAAACGGCCAGTTTGGGGAAAAAAAAGTGAGCTAGGCGGTAGCGTAGTCGTTTATGAAGAAGAGACAAAACCAGTGCCAGAAATAACAGTAGAATCCACACCAGAGAGTGCTGAAGTGGTCGAGCTGGAAACATCTGAAACACCATCAACTGAAATCAAGGGTGAAGTTCCGGGACAAGCCTTGTGATTTTTTAAATGACTTGTACTTTAACTCAATCTTTAGAGCTAGTTAGCCCACCTGTTGTAAAACCGGGTACTATTGTTCATCTTAAAGCAAAAATCAAGAATGATTGCTGGTTTCATTTTTGCCATGTTTACATTTATTTAGACAATGAGCTAAAAGCGGACAATTTTAGGTTTTATTTAGCTCCTGCAATTATCAAGGAAAGGCTCGAACTTGAAATCCCCAAAGACATCTCTGATGGATTGCACATAATAACGGTAAGGACATCTGACGAAGCTTTTGAAAATCTACCGGGTAAAAGTGTACAAATCTATGTTGGATCTCCAGAAAAGAAAGGAATCTTGAAAGTAAAATCAGAGCCAAGCGGTGCAGAGGTTTACTTGAACGATAAATATGTAGGTAACACACCTCTAAGTATAATTTTAGATCCCGGAACATACACAGTCAAGGTCAGTAAGAAAGGATACAAGCCATTCGAAAGAAAAGTGCAAATCATTGCTGGACAGATTACACCAGTATTTGCAAAATTACAACCAATATCTGAAACACCAGAGAAACCTTGGCTTCTCGCATTAGGTGCTGGAATAGCTGGAATAGCCACAGGAATATTAGCGGGATACGCTAAACGAAAAGGCTATCACGAAATTGCGTTAGCTAAAGCAAAAGAGATCGTTAAGAGAAGATGAAAGCCGTAAAAATCAGATTTGGAAATAAGGAAATCACGGGATTGCTAGGCAACAATGGCGTAGCTATTAAAATCCCACCGAATGCTTTACCGAGGATCAAAAATGGCATTGATAGGTTCACTTATGGAATAACTGTTACATCAGATGGTCAATACATTTATTTCTACCGCTCACCGAGAAGTGGCTTAACTGAGGAAGGTAAGCAAGTAATTAAAAAGATTGCTCCGCAATACGCTAAAGATGTCGACAAGAACCAGATTCCATTGTACATATTGTTAGTCATTGCTGGCTTCGTGGCTTTGTGCAATGCTTTTCCAGATGCACCACTTTGCAAAGAAATCACTGGTACACTTAAAGAGTCTTGGTGGAATGTGTTTGCTCCTTTGTTGTCGTTTGCGGTTGGAGCTTATATAGGATATTGGCTGGTGTCAAGGGGGTGAATAAATGAGCTGGTATATCGAAGTAGAAGAAATACCACCGGTTGCTCAATTCGTTTTTACAGGAGTGTATATCAATGGTGAATGGTGTGATACAGGTAGATACAAAGTAAAGAAAGGGACTAAAATCAAAGTTAAAGCTACTATCCAAAACATGGGAGGAACAGGATGGTGTAGAATCAAGATTACTGATGTGAAGAACGACATAGTTCTTGGCGATGAAAAAGACATTCTTAAACCACTCAAATCAATGAGTTTAGAGAAAGATGTAACAGTCAATAATGACATGGAGATAGTAATGGAAGCTTATGTGAGCAAGGATGGAAAAACATGGACTAGGACAGCCAGAAAAGGATGTGGTATCGAAACTCCACTGAAAATGTTAGGTTTAGCTGGCTTTGTAGGGTCATTGGGGTTATTGTTTTTGAGAAGGTGATATTATGGCGTATACGGATTCAAGACGGATTGTAGTAGAAGTTGTTGGACACCCTGATGTAAAAATAGTAGGAATTGAAGCACCGAGTAAAGTTGAGGTAAATAAAGCAACGTACTTAAAAGTTATAGCGAGGGTTGTGTCAACTGGCGTTAGTTCAACCATAAAGGCTCGGTTAGCACTGGAAAATGTTAGAGGAAATCCCGGAGATATTGTAGTGTATTATCAGGGGAGACCTTGGACAGTACGCCCTAATCAGGTATTCATAGTAAACATAGGGCCTAGACCGACTGGAGCAGTATTCACATTCGATTTTAGGCCTATATTCAAAAATACTGGAAGATACACGCTGAAGATTTATGCAGGATACAAGTAAAGTGTTCATAATAGATAGCAAGGATCTACACAAATTTTTTAATATAACTGATTGTGTGGAGGTTATCACAAATGGCATGGACAGACCAGAGAACAATAACAGTGCAAGTGAGGGAAAGAGAAAAAGAGTTTAATTGGTTTCCAATAGCACTTGTAGGCATATTTTTCGCAACAGGGTTAGTCATTTTTGGGGTGAGAAAATGAGCCTCGATTTCGTGTTGAAATGGTATAATAGAATTCCAAAACCGCATAGAAAACTACCGCTTGTGATTTACAAAGGTAAAGCGTATTCTCCAAACAAAGTACTCGAAGAAGTCAAAAAAGGGACACAGCTTGGACAGGAATTACAAGCAGTACTCGAAACTGGAAAATTCACAAAAGAAGAGACTTATGAAAAGCTTGCAAAGATAAGGCTGAAAATGCTACTAAAAAATTTACCACCAGAGGTTGGTATTGCAACATTTAGCGGGAAAGTGTACACTCGGGACGAATTATTGAAAATGATCGAAGAGGGGGAAGATGTCGGTAGAGAATTAATAGAACTTGAGAAGCAGATAATAAAGCAAGAATTAGGAGTGCAATGAGCTATCATTGGCACGATTTACGGTATTATATAAATGGTAAAAAATATGATGAAGATAGTTATCCACCAGTGTATACTGGCGACAAAGTTAAAATTACAGGTTATCTTTACAAAGACTTTAATCCCGCTCCAAATGAGATCATAGAGTGTCGAGATATTTTTAACAACATTTATACAGCTATAACTAACAGTAGAGGTTACTTTGAGTTCAATTTTACTGTAGGTAGTATCGAAGATCTTGGTGCATGTGATGAACGGATGCGTTTATGTTTTATAAAACACAAGAAATCAGGTAGATTCTGGGATTTCTCAGCCACTGGTAAATGTAGGTTTCCCGATCCAGTGATAGCTCATGCCATATTGAGATATGGAAACAATATATATGAAAAAGGAGAGAAAGTCAGAGTTCCAAAAGGTGCTACATTGAATGCACAAGTTCAAGTCAGATTGAGCCGAACTGGCTGGATAAAGATTACTATATACGATATAACTCACAAAAAAACCTTGAAAGAAAAAATAGTTAAGCAAACGAAAAGTGTCGACACGCATAGTATAAATTTTAAAGTAAACGAGAGTTGCAATGTTAAAATAATTGCTTATGGGTGTGTGAGTGGAGGATATAAATGTAAATATTCAGATGAGTATGGATGTTGAGGTGATGTAGCCATGTCTCAAGGACTAGTTAAGTGTACATATTACGCATTTTATCTAAATGATACTGAATACCCGGTTAATAGCAAGATAAAAGCTAGGGTTGAGGACAGAGTCAGAATACACTATCAAGTAGAAGTAGTTAGAACACCAGATCCAGACGAGATAGATGAAAACGGTTATGTTCATGTTGCTGTGCAAATCTGGGATTGGAAGAATGGAGAAGAACTGAGCTGGAAAGAGTATAAAATTCGACCAGGATGGGGGGACATTGATAGAGTAAAATTATCTGTAGATAAAAGCAGAAATATCGGTATCGCAATTTATCATAAGAATCTGAAAACTGGTAAATGGATTCAGGATCAGTGGGTTGGGAGCTGGTATATTGAAATAATACCTAAAATAACTCTAACTGCTGATAAAACGGAAATATACGAGGGGGAAACTGTCAATTTTGAGGCAAAACTTTCACAAGGGGCGCCAAATGCAACTGTAAAAGTATGTGTATATGTCAACGAGTCAAGGGATGGATGTGGTAAAGTAACTTTAGATAAGAATGGTAATGGAAAACTTAAGTTTAGTATAAGATTTCCAGAGCAAGATATATACCATGTCAAAGCATGTATTGACAAAATTTCTTGTTCAAATGTTGTTACGATAGTAGTTAAGAGAAAAGGTAAGCCCAAGCTCGAAGTAAAGATTAATGCAGATAAAACCGTAGTTAACAGGGGGGAGAGAATAACAATATATTATAAGGTTAAAAATATAGGTAAAGGGTCATTTGATGGTGGGACAATTTATTTCTATGTCGATAAAGAGGAGAAATTCCATTTACCAGTTAAGGCTCTTGCTCCTGGTGAGTATCAGAGTGGGCGTATCTATTTAGTCATAGATAAAGTTGGTACTCATGAGGTACAAGCCTATGTAACAGATAACACGGAAGCATGGAGTAATACCTTAACAATAGTTGTAAAGAAACCGAGTCAGCCCCCGTCACCTAGAGAACTACTCAAGTGTACGGATTACGCATTTTATCTAAACGGAGTTAGATACCCAGTTAACAGTAAGATAAAAGCCAAGGTTGGAGATGAGATAAGAATAACATACCGCATTGAATTCGTTAGAGATCCGAACCCAGACGAGATAGATGAAAACGGTTATGTTCATGTTGCTGTGCAAATCTGGGATTGGAAGAATGGAGAAGAACTAAAGTGGTTGAACTACAAGACTCAGAAAGGGTTACCTCTTGAAGATGTAGTATGGCTAACAGTGGATAAAAGCAGAAATATCGGTATCGCAATTTATCATAAGAATCTGAAAACTGGTAAATGGATTCAAGATCAATGGGTTGGATGTTAGAGGTGGTATTATGACATGGTATATTGAAATTGAAGAAGAACAACCGCCAACGCCACCAGAAGAAAGAAAATGGGAAAAATATATACCACTCGCTTTTGCAGGGCTTGCATTTTTAGCATTGCTATTATCAAAAAAGAGGTGATACTATGAAATTTCTGATACTTGCTTGTAAATATGGGAGGGCGTGTGAACTCGAATACGCATCGTGTGTTGCGAAAGATTACATAGCACCGATACTGAGATCGCTTGGTCATGAGGTAATAATCGTTGAACAACCCTCACCAGAAGATGCAAATAACGCTATAAAACAACACGATCCCGATATAATATGGTTCGTAGGTCATGGCAATGTTGGGGTTACATCTCTCGAAAGAGTGCAAATCTGGATCGCAGATAAAACGCATTGCAGTGATTGGCGAGGTGATAAGAATTTAGACATTTTCAATGGAAAGATCGTAAACGCTTTGAGCTGTTTAACTGGAGCATGCCTCGGTAAAAGCTTAACTAAATATCACGGATGTAAATACTATTTAGGTTACAAAAAGGAGTTTTGGTTTATAGTTGCAGAAAATCCACCCTCATGTGATTACGCATGTGCAAAAAAGGATGTTCCAGAGGATTGGCAAGTTCGCCAAAAAGTACTAGAGTATGCACTAATATGTATGCATGAATGTAACCTATATTTCCTTATTGGACTGGCCAGAGGTTTTACGCCAGAACAAGCGCACGGTTATTCCTTAAAGCGATTTGACCAGTGGTTATCTTTCTGGAATTCATTTGAAGGAGAAAGTAATGTTGAGGAAACTCTAGCAGCACTAACTTACAGAGTCTTGTTAAGAGATAAACCAATTCAAGTGTTATGCCACAATGGAGAATATGTCGAACCGGATACGCCACCAGAAGATCCGCCAGAGATACCACCCATAGACAAAGCAATAGTGTATGTTCTTAGTGTTCCGTCTGGAGCAAATGTATATATCAATGGAGAACTCAAAGGAAAGACTCCACTAAAAGTATTGCTCAAAAAGGGAGAGTACACTATAAGATGTGAACTCGAAGGCTACAACCCATTAGAAAGAACCATAACCGTAGAAGAAGGTAGAACATACTACATTACATTTAGGTTAGAAAAAACAAGAAGAATAAACTACATGGCAATGATGTCTGCCCCCCTGATCTTGGTAGCTATGGGATTATTACTACAGAGGATGTCCCGGTACAATGCCTAATTTTTTCATTTTAAGGCATTCTATTGCTTCTCTTACAAAATCATCGTATGTGTACCTTTCTTTTTTTCCTTTATTCATTTCTGCGATGAAATCTTTTAGTAATATATATGTTGACGGTCTCAGCCTCATGTAGACTTTCTCAGTTTTACGCTCTTGCATGTCAATCGTGATGGACAAAGACATATATATTTTTATGCGAAATGTTAAACATGGCAGAGGGAACGAGAAGTGTTAACATTAAAGAATATATTGACCCAGTGGCACGCAACCTAGGAGTAGACATGTTTTACGGGGGCAAAGACAATGTGGAAATTGGAAAACTAGAAGAGCATGAAATACTGGCAGTAGAGAGGTGTTTCAAGAGGGGGTTGAGGCTAATAAGAAAAATATCTGACGAATTTGCCGAGATATTGGAACAGCAAGAACCGCTATTCTTAAAGTGGGCAGAAGTCGCAAAAGGTCAACTCGACAACAAGCCAATAGCATATCCAGCCGAATCTGGTACTATAGGTGTTGGATGGATATTCCCGCAAGCTGTAAAGTATACAGCTACCCCTAGTGCAGACGAGCCAGCATATACGAGCTACAAGAACAACACATGGGAGATCGATTTATCTGCTGGCACTAGCGCTTACATATTTGGCGATGCTACTCATGACTACAGGGCTTGTCCAACCAGTGGTCAGAGGTGTTTCATGGTTATTGCTCAGAATGGGCTTGTCGAAATTGGTACTACGCCTAAGATACGCTTGATGAGAGTAACAACGCAAGGAGCGAGCAAGTACGCATACTGGCCTGTACATCCATTGATAGAAATTCCAGTTAAAATAAACAAAGAGGAAAGCATGTTGTACATCTACAACACCATCGGCATGATACCAGTTTACCACAACTATGGAATCAAGTGGGAGATCGTTCCAACCTACAGTGGTACATCTGTGCTACCTCTTGTCGGGCTGGTATTCTATGAATACGATTTCATCATGAACAAGAAATACATCTCGTAACCATTTTTTTAAGGTGATATTATGAAAAAAGAGATCGTGAGTGGAACAGGGCCTGCTGCAGATACAAGTGTTGATGCGACATCACCAGCTAACATAGATATACCGTTAGCACCTACTAAAGGCAATAAGATACTTGAGATCATAGCTTTAAAAGAAATAAGCGGGCTTCCAGATAAAGTAGTGTTGGCTGGCTTTACATTTCCAGATGCTACAACTTGCAGATTGAGAGTTTTCAACACAGATAGTGCCGCTGTTACGATCACTGCAAATTCTGTAACTGTCAAAGCCTACGCCAAAGTACTATAACGTAAACTTTTTACTCTTTTTAAACTATTTTTAATGGGTGAGAGCGTGGTAGACAAATTAGGGTTAGTAGAAGAAGGACAATATCTAACAGTATTCATTCCAGCGACTGAAAGAGCGCTAGTTTTCCAAGTCGTTTCGAGGTTAAACAGAGGTTACGAAATATTCGACTATGGGCTTATACCATTGAGTTCTGGAGATACCCTCACAAGCTTAGACGGTGGAACTACAACTGTTCCAGCAGACGGAGTATTGCCTGCGAGGTCATTTACGCCTCTGAACGAAGGAATACAGTTCCCGCTAGAGAATGCATTTGACGAAAACGATATGTGGTATATCCCAACTGAGCCAAGCTACTCTAACAGACTATTCCATGTAAAAACGAAAGTAACACCAGAATTTCTCAAGCTTGGAATAGAGATACCGCCGGGCATCGAGCAATCGGCATTTCAGACAAACGTAAGCGGCGGAATCGACAAAGATTTCGGATTTACAAGAGGAATGATCGAGTTGGTTCATTTCCCGGGAATCCACTACAAGTACAGGTTCGCAAACGACACAAACATGAATGTCTACACTTACGTGAAATTCGTTTATGGAGAATACATCGTTAGAATTCCGAGAGATGCATCGCTGATCTGTAACATTCTGAAACGCAAAGTTGCAAGTTACTGGCTAACCATGCCCATAAGGAAATACGAGACAGAAATCAAAAGAGCATTCGTAAATACTTATGGAATAGAAGGATTCCCAATCACGGCTACTGAGGAAGAGGTAAAAGAAATTCTCGAAAAGGCAAAGATTTAGGAGGTGATATTTTGGGCGAGTTGATCACGTTTCACGGAAAAACAGATGGATCTTCAACAGAAGGTGTGTTTGAGCTGGAAAGCGACATATTACACGGTACTGTAAGCTATATCAGAATACCAAAGGGCATGAAAGCTAAGATATGGGCTAAAAGAATTGGCGGGACAGCTTGTGATATTATAATCGAGTACACTCATGACATAACTGCTACAGATCCTTGGGCATCACCCGTTACGATAGAGCTTGAATCACTTTCAGATGCTGGAGAGCTCAAAACGGAGAAAAGGAGACCGATCATTTTGAGAGGATTTACGGGGAAAGAAGCTTTTAGAGCGAAATGGAAACAAAGTACCGCTGCCGAAAGCCACATCGCCTTAGAGGTCGAGTTCGATGAACTCAGTTCCTAAACTGTCAGAACTAATTGGTTCTGTATCGGATAAGGACATTGATGTGGAAGAATGGCTGAGAATCCCAAGATACCTTAAAGAGCTAAGAAACTTAACGATGGCGGGAAACTGGACATTGTGTCTGCACGCTCTCTACGCTTCGACTAACATAATAGAAAAATTACCAATCAGAGTTAACACTATCGTTCCCGCAAATGGTTCTTTCACTTTGGATGTTAACCTCGTTGGCACTAAGTGGTGCTGCTTGTGCTACTGGTGCAAGTTTGCCGCTGAGCGTGAGGAGGAAGTGCTTTTAACAATTGGAGTAAACGAAGAGCCAAATGTAGATGTTCCACCCGAGTGGAGAAATAAAACACCGTTTATCGAAGAGCCATGTCCTGCTCATTTTCAATCGCCACCGAGATATTACATAGAAATTCCAAAAAGGAAATTCAGGCTTTACGTAGAAAACGAGAGTTCAAGTGATTCAAAATTTTCATTTTACACTAATTACGACAGATGCGATTACAACCAGTACGGTAAGCCATTGGCGGAGTGGTGGGCTAAAGACATCGGAGAATGTATCTCAGAGGTTATTATTTTGAGGAAATAGTATGATCGATGGGGTATATAAGTGTAAATACGCTGGACAACCTATAAAAGATCTTAAGGGTAGGCTGGTAGCTTGTATTATCTGTAAATACATACAAGTAGAAGGATCAGACATAAAACTCGTCATAGACGCAATTTCAGCAAAATCACATCAGAGGCTCGATCCCCCTCAACCACCTAAGTGCATGATCTGGTGTCCCGCTACGAGGGGCCTAGATGGTATTCAAAAAGCTGTAAATGAAGGTGTTCTGAAAAAGATAAGGTGATATTATGGCGTTAACGATTGATCAAATTGTTGAAGCTATAAGAGAGCTTTCGAAAAATAAAGAGATTAAGATAGTGATAATCGACTCAGCAGGCAATGTAATCAGCGACATTTCCCTTTCAGCTTTGAGGGATGCTCTAAAAGGAACAGACAACAAAGATTTTAGCACTTTAGAAGCTGATGTCGAAGGGATAAAAACCCAGACTGACAAATTACAGTTCGATGACCTACTTGCATTATTCACGAACAGACTTGATTCATTGGCTTCACTTAGAAAATCACTTACCATTCCAGAAGGTAGTTTGTATCAAGTTCCAGAAGGTCAAAAAGTAATCGTGAAAGATTATGTGCTTGCAGAGGGAGACTTATACGTTGAGGGAGAATTGTTAGTTGTTTGAGGTGGTGTAAATGGGGTATTTAGGTTATAAAGGTGGAGCAAGCGGTAAAGAATACAGGTGGGTTGAAGAATCAGAAGGAGAAGCTAAACTGAAAAATCAGAGCGATGGGATTGATTTACTCAAAGCAGATCCAACAACTATAACGGATGCTTCAGGAATCAAGCTAAAAGATCACGATGTAACCAGAGCTGGTGGAAGCGGTGGCAAATACAACAACGAGGTTTCACAGTTTGCAGATTCTGGCGATGTAAGCTGTACAATTGGGACTGGCGGAACAAACGAAAGAACTACCGTTTTATCTCTACCAGATAATTGGTATAACATAATTCCAATGGCTGTTTACATTGAAGTCGGTGGAACTGTTGCCTCTGGCGAAACGATAAGCGTTAGTGTCAAGGCTGTGATGGATAACGGAGATGAATATGAGATAACGAGCTATTCTGTAGATAGTGCAACTGGAAACAAAACTATTAATTCTGAGGAAATATACACTAATTTAATGGCTAATATAAGGAGTGCAGGTAAAAGCATTGACGGTAGAAGGATTACCTCAGTTGTTGCGGATGTTAATACAAGTGCTAGCTCGACAGATGCTACTGTAAAAGTTAGAGCTATAGGGGTGAGAACATGACTCTGTTTAAAGTGTTTAAAGGTGAGAAAGCTCCAGAATTGCTGAAATACAACTACAAGTACTTAGTATTTGTCGATAGCTTTGAAGAGTTCGATGTTTACGCTTCAGACAGTCCTAGCATTCCAGAAGATAGAATTATCACAGAAGAAGAGTTAGAAAAGCTGAGAAAGGAGAGAGGAGAAGAGGTGATGTAAAATGTTTGAGTTAAAGAAAATAGAAGCAGAATGGAGAGCAAGAATGCACAAGGCTTTGAGCTTTGATGGAGTGGATGATTATGTGGAAGTGCAAGATTCTCTAGAACTGCGGCTCACGGATACTTTTACTTTAATGGCATGGGTTAAACCACACCACACCGATTTCAAGGTTTATGAGGGTATAATAAACAAGAAAGAAAAAGAATACGGATATGTTTTAACATTTGACCATGATAGAAAAGTGAAAGTGGTAGTAGGAGATGGAACTCAAGCATTTACATTAATAGCTTCGCAAAAAACGGATTGGGTAGCTTACGAGTGGTATTTCATAGCTGCAACTTATAGCAAAAGCGAAGGTGTGGCAAAAATATTTGTTAATGGAGAAATAGACAACACGAGAACGATTACAACATCTCTCGGCACAAGCCCTCGTAAAGTAGATATAGGTCAATATGGTAATCATTTCTACGGCATCATCGCCGAAGTCCACATCTACAACAGGGCTTTAAGTGCCTCAGAAATCAAATACCTCTACCACAATCCATTCGACCCAATCGATCCAGAGCATTTAGTGCTGTGGCTAAATCCAGCAGGAATCGATGTAGCAAATTCTAAATGGTGGGATCTATCAGGAAAGGGTAATCACGGAACTATTCACGGAGCAACTGAAGTTAAATTAGTTGAAGAGGAAGTAAAAGTAAAATGAGGTGTTAAAAATGGGATGGAAAGTAGAATATGACATAGTGGAAATGCCAGAGGCGAAAATAATAGCAAATGCCGGCAAGGTAACTATAATAACAAACGATGGCAAAAAATACACTTACACTTTTAACGGATTCAAAAAGGTAGATATTCCGGGAACATGGACACCTGCTAAGGTGATATACGAAACCAGTTATCCAACGAGTGTATTCAAGATCGAAGGAGCAATTAAAAAAGAAACACTGAAAGGCTTGGCAATAACATTTACAGCAATAGCATCATCGTTTGCGCTAGCTTATTTACTGAAAAAGAAGATGGCGAGGTGAGAAAATTATGATCATTACG
>Ga0190314_1000604_pt1 | contig 11862 bp, 8 predicted proteins | sample 4870071112_MG_FD_165055 | JGI IMG/M metagenome (GOLD analysis project Ga0190314, IMG submission 165055) | Hydrothermal vent sediment bacterial communities from Southern Trench, Guaymas Basin, Mexico - 4870-07-11-12_MG | ecosystem: Environmental > Aquatic > Marine > Hydrothermal vents > Sediment ...
GAATCATTCACCAAGCTGACTATATCTGGGAACTGCTTTGTGACATTCTCTAACCTTCTTGTGAAAAGCATTGTCTTCTTTCTATCCTTAAAGATATGGAACTGAGATCTCATCCCGTCATATTTGTACTCTATCTGAGCCGGTTTAAAATCACTGAATATCTCGTCAATGCCATGCAAAGCCAATGCTAGCATAGGCCTTATCGGTCTACCAAGCATTGGCATTACTTTAGCTAACTGCTTATTTCCCTTCTTAGCCACTGCTATAACTTCCCCGAAATCATTTAGAATTGCATACGCTCTCTCCACTAAGCTAGAATCAACAGAAAATGCCTTCGCAATCGCATCTCTAACTATTCCCTCCCCAACTCCTAATCTCATCTCTCCCAAGATCAACCTAACTAAGTACTTCACCTCATTTGGAGAACAAGAGTTTAGCAGTTCAACCACATGCTTAATCTTTCTGTCCTGACTTTTTTCTCCCTCAAGCCCAGCTATCTTTTCTAGAGTAGAAGAAACCTCAGCAACAGTAAGCTCTTTTTTCCAAAGAGTCATTTGAGCTTTCCTTTTGAAAAAGAATTCTGCGGCTAGGCCAGTGTCCCCCAGCTCAGCTATTTTCTTTTCTATCTCTTTTTCAGAATATCCACTGGCTATAGATATGCATTTTATCATCATCTTTTCAGCTACACCAACCTCTCTTTCATCCCAAGGAGGGAAGACAGCTCCTTGAACGAATAATAATGCGTGTGACAAATCCTTCTCAGGAGCATTTACTATTAATTCCCTTACAATATCTGTGAGCTCTAATCTAGAACTCGTGCTCTCTAATCGTTCAAAATAACTAACTAGCTCAGAGAATTTCATGTTAGGCATATTCATTCTTACTAATCAAAATGATTTAAATGTTTCTGCACATAATCTAGAACAGCATAATTTAGAACAGAATAAGCAACCAGAGGAGATCAATATGATACCTAGATACATGTTCTTCACAAAGGGTGTGGGTGTCCACAAGCACAAATTAGCCTCATTTGAAATGGCATTGAGAAAGGCGGGAATTGCCAGATTTAACCTTGTAAATGTATCATCCATATTTCCACCTGGATGTAAGGTTATTCCAAAGGAGAAAGGGTTAAAGATGCTAAACTCGGGCGAAATCGTTTATTGTGTTATGGCAAAAGCAGAAACGAACGAACCAAACAGAATGATATCTGCCGCTGTTGGACTAGCATTGCCGGCGGAAAGGAATAAATACGGTTACATATCTGAACATCATGCGTTTGGAGAGACAGCAAAGGTATCAGGGGACCTTGCAGAGGACCTAGCTGCCACAATGCTTGCCACAACGCTTGGAATAGACCTGGATCCAGACAAGGCATGGGACGAGAGAAAGAAGATATACAAAGCTAGTGGAAAAGTCTTCAAAACAAGGCATATCTGTCAAAGTGCCAGAGGAAACAAAAATGGATTATGGACAACTGTTTTAGCAGCAGCCGTCTTTGTGCCCTAAATATATCAGCAATGAATGTAAGTTATTTAAATACTCGTTTACAAAAATCTACCAAATGAACAGAGGTGACAAGAATGGCAGATGAGAACGTAGTGTACGTTGGCAAAAAAGGTGTAATGAGCTATGTACTAGCTGTGATAACCCAGTTTAACAACGGAGCAAAGGAAGTTAGTGTTAGAGCAAGAGGAAAGGCAATTAGCAGGGCTGTGGACGTTGCAGAGATCGTCAGGAACAGGTTCATGAACGATGTAAAGATAAAGGACATAAAGATATCAACAGAGGAAATTCAGGAAGGAGAACAAGGGCCAACCAAGGTATCAGCCATAGAGATCGTGCTTGAAAAGTGAAAACCCGAAAAACCCACTAATTCTCTTTTAATTTTGTTAATTTGTTACGACAATATTAATCCCTAATCTTTTTATCATAGCTATTCTTTATTCTGATTGATGAAAGCTCCAATTCATGTGAGATGTGCAAGATCAGGAGAGTTATGTGAAGAATGCAAATCAAAGAATCCGTCAGAATTAGATATAAAACTAGTTTCAATACTCTCAAGAATAGAAGAAAAAGAAGGGATTGGAGAGATAAACTTCGTTGGATCTATTGAAGGTAAAGAAACTGTTTTTGTTCTGCTAAAATCAGATCCTTCTAAGCTAATAGGTAAGCAAGGTAGGATAATCAAACACATAAAATCAGAAATAGGAAAAAGGATTAGGTTAATTAATGTCTCAGATGAAGAGACGATAATAAGGGATCTATTCTATCCAATAAAGCCGAAATATATTAGCAAAGTATTTAGCCCGAACGGAACTTATTTTAAACTAGTATTACCAAAAGGGTCAATTGAAAAACTGAGGATACCTATAGACGAACTGGAACTTGCCCTTAGGAGACTAACGAAAAAGGAAATAGTGGTAAAGGAGGAGTAAAAATGGAAAGAACGCATTATGCAGTAGAGGCAAAGAATGCAATAGGAGAAAAAGTAAAGATCGCTGGATGGATTTATGAGACAAGGGATCTAGGGGGAATAGGATTTATCATAATCAGAGACAAAACAGGATACGCTCAGATAGTTGTAAAAAAGAGGGAAAGACCCGATCTTGCGGAGCTACTTAAACTACCGAAAGAGTCTGTAATTGCAGTAGAAGGAACAGTACAAAAATCAGATAAATCAAAGCTTGGATTTGAGATTGTTCCTGACAACATAAAGGTATTAAATAAGGCAAAGGCCCCATTGCCAATGGATGTGTCTGGAAAAATAGAGTCTGAAATGGATACTAGGCTAGACAATAGATTCATGGACCTAAGAATTGACAAAGTCAGGGCAGTATTCATGCTTAGAAACCTATTTATTAAAGGGATTAGAAAGGCAATGTATGAAAATGATTTCGTAGAGGTGCAGACTCCAAAAATAGCTGCAGCCGGAGCAGAGGGAGGAGCTAGTCTGTTCCCTGTCCAGTATTTTGACCAATGGGCATTCCTGACCCAAAGTCCTCAGCTGTATAAGCAAATGTTAATGGCATCCACGCTAGACAGAGTGTTTGAAATAGGCCCAGCATTCAGAGCTGAACCAAGCGATACATCTAGGCATTTAGCAGAATTCACTAGCTTTGACTATGAAATGGCATATATATCCAGTTACGAAGACGTAGCCAGGACATTGGAAAGCATCGTAGTGGACACACTAAAATTCGTAAAATCTGAGGGTAAACCATGGCTGGAAATGCTTGACAAGGAGATAACCTTACCGAAAACTCCATTCCCAAGACTAAAATTTGATGATGTCAAGTCAATGCTTGAGGATGAAGGGAGAAAAATTGGCAATGACCTTGGAACAGAGGACGAAAGAGTTCTAGGAAAGATCATGGCAGAAAAGGGTTATTCGGCCTATTTCATAGTTGAATATCCAGAGGAAGAAAAACCTTTCTACATAATGGAAAACGAAAACAGCCCGGGCTACTCTTTTGCATTTGACCTAGATTACTATGGTGAGGAGCTGGCAAGTGGTGGACAGAGAGAGCACAGGTATGAAAAGGTAGTGGAGAGGATGAAAAAGAAGGGTTTAAATCCAAAGAACTTTGAATTCTACTTAAAGGCATTCAAATATGGAATGCCTCCTCATGGAGGAATAGGACTCGGAGTAGACAGATTTATAGCAAAGTCATTGGGAATAACCAACATAAGAGAGGTTGTCTTATTCCCCAGGGACCAGTTTAGGCTTGTTCCATAGAGGTATTGTATACAACTATATCCAACCCCTAAGCTCCATAGCCTTTGCTACCCTACCAACTGCTAATATATACGCAGCAGTTCTGAGATCAACCTTCTTTGAGTTTGCTATTTCCAAAACATCCTTGTATGCGTTTATCATCTTTTCTTCCAACTGGGAGAATACATAATCCTCCTTCCAATACTGGCCAGTTCTGTTCTGAACCCATTCAAAATAGCTAACAGTCACTCCTCCAGCATTTGCTAGTATGTCTGGAACTACAACTACACCTTTCTCTCTTAAAATCTCATCTGCCTCTGGAGTGGTGGGGCCATTGGCTAGCTCAACTATATACCTAGCCTCTATCTTATCAGCATTTTCTTTGGTTATTTGGTTCTCTATGGCGGCTGGTGCTATTATATCTGCTTCTGATAGCAAAACAGCCTTTGGATCCCTGTTGCTTGTTGCACCTTCAAATCCAAAAACACTTCCACTAGCTTTCTTATGCTCTAAAACCGCTATTGGGTCCAGTCCATCAGGATTATATATGCTACCCTTTGAATCAGATACTCCGACAACCTTGTACCCTGCTTCATGCAAGAACAAAGCTAGGTAATAACCTGCATTACCAAATCCTTGTATGGCTATTCTGGGATTGGAAATGCTATGCTGCCTAATCAATTCCTCAATTATGAAAAACGCTCCCCTTGATGTGGCTGTGAGCCTACCTTCTGATCCTCCTATTTCTACTGGCTTTCCAGTTATCATTGCTGGGGAATATTTTCTAGATATCTTTGAATATTCATCCATCATCCATGCCATTATCTGGGGATTTGTATAAACATCTGGAGCAGGGATATCAGTGTCAGGACCTACAAACTCGTATATCCCCCGGATATACCCTCTAGATAACTCCTCTAATTCTCTAGACCCCAGCTCCTTTGGATTAACAGTCACTCCTCCTTTTGCTCCCCCATATGGAATGTTAACTACTGCATTCTTCCATGTCATCCACGCAGCTAGTGCCCTAACTTCATCCACATTCACGCTGGGGTGAAATCTTATTCCTCCCTTTGTGGGTCCCCTAGCGTTGTTGTGCTGAACCCTATACCCTCTAAATACCTTCACAGTCCCGTCATCCATTTTGACTGGGATGGATACCCATACTTCTCTCATAGGATACTTCAGCTGCTCCACTATGTTGGGATCTAACTCTATGTATCCCAACGCCCTCTCCAACTGGGCAATTACCATCTCAAACTCTCCAGAAGTGTCTTTGCCAGTGTTTCCTTTCCCCATTAACATCACCTACGCCACAGTTACGTAGCCAATAGCTCTACTCAAACTAGTATTATAAATGTTATCCACAATTTTGTTATTTGGGATGCCCCCTAAAGATTTTTATATAATTTTATTCAGAATTACCCCGACGGAGGGGTAGTGATGAAGAGACTATATTCTATGCTAACATCTTTACTCGTATTGACATTAACCCTTGGAATTGTCCTAGCTGACTGGCCTATGCTAGGTCATTGGGAAAATAGAACCAGCTGGACATCTGGCAGCGTTAACCTAGGAGAAGTTCCCCAAATAATATGGAAAACAAATGTTACTGGAAACCCTAGGGGAGTGATAGTCTACACGTTCAACGGAAACAAATATATCGCAGTAACAAATGGAGTATTTGAGTCTGGAGACTCTGAGACAACAAAGGCAACAATCCTGAACTCTTCTGGAGACATAATCTGGCAGAATGACACAGGCTCATATACGTGGGGTTTCCCGTTATTCCGGAATAACTATGTTTTCTTCCCTGTCCAAGACAATGGAGCCACCCCTTCTGGTGGAATTCTGGTGTACAATGCAAGTGACGAATCTTCGTTCTGGCTGGTAAAAAATGTTAGTGTGAGTATATCTCCTGTGATCATAACAAACAGCACAAGCGGATCACAGTATCTAGTAGCCTTAGCCTTTAATCAGACAAATTCAACGAACAAGGTCATTGCCTTGGTTTATGACTCCTCACTCACAGAGTTATATAACATGGAAATAGACAATGCAAGTTGGGATCCATTCTGGATGGAAGCAGCTGTTGGAGATGTGGATGGTGATGGAGTAGATGATATTGCAGTGGGATACAACTATACAAGCCTGCTGTATATGAATGGCTCATCTTTGATTTTAGGTAGCCCAAACATAACAAAACTAAATGAATTTTCTTCTATTTCACCTGCAATGATTGATTTTGATGGAGATGGAGATAAAGAGATAATCTGGTTTAATTCAAATGGAGATGCTCTTCTGTTAAACTTTACAAATTCAGCTCTTGGAATAGCCTTATCAACGGTTAAAATTGTTAGTAACGGAGTTTACAATAATCTAGTGGTTATTAATACTAGCTCTGGCTGGGAGATATACGCAGGTAACCTGAACGGAGATCTTTACAAGATAATACTAGATCTATCTGGATTCACTAGCGTGGAGCAGCTAGTATGCAAATATGGATGCCTGTCGATATACGGGATCTCTTCAGCAGATGTAAATGAAGATGGGGATTTAGATTTCATATATTCACTAGAGGGGATGGTAGCGTACTTAAACGCCACCCTTGATTTCATTGGGGGAGAACAAAATCTAGACAAGGTTGATACACCCCCAGCAATAGAAGATATAAACGAAGATGGAAAATTAGATCTCATTGTTGGAGACAGGTCCGGCCTTTTGTACGCATTTACTCAAGCTCCGGATGTAAGGCTACTAAATGTCACATACACTGTTGAAAAGAATGTCACTGCATCAGGTGTTGAGGATGTCTTGCATATATGGAATGCTACTGTTGGCCTTTCAGCAGACAGTGTGAACTTCACAGATTATTATTCCCAATGCAACTTAACTATAGTGTTAATGAACGGCACGTACGCACAGGGAGGCGGACTCTGTGTGGTAACAAATTATACACTTACTAATCTGACCAATGGAACAAATGTTACTGTCAATCTAAATGAAACCTTTAACGGAGTAAAAAACTGGACAGTTGATGTGAGCGTGGATACAAACGGTTATTACCTACTACCTGTACAAAACTCCACCCTTACTTCACTGCAGATGTCGTCCCCACATTTATGGTGGCATACTGACGAAACCGTTCCTGGGAACCTAGCAGTGAACCAGACCCTATATATGGTTACAGAAGTGGCTGACGCCGGAACTAGTAGCAACATAACATTCTTCTTATTCAATTCATCTGGAGATCAGATAGCAAACAAAACATTTACAAACAATTCAGATGTATGGATAGCTGATTGGAGCGTGAAATTCAACGAGACCGGGACCTATACATTAATAATCTTAGCTGAGAGAGCAGACGGACTACCAAACTGGGAAAAGAAAACAATAACAGTAACAGAACCACTGAATCTAAACGTTTCAATACCTGGAGACTTCAACATAACAATTGGAGATACAAATCTAGGAAACTTAACTAATCTATCCGGTCTACCTAATATTACATATACTCTGGTGACTAATCCTGTCACTGGGGCAGAGGTAAACATAACTGGAAGATTCACTGGGAACCTAGAACTCAATGCAGATAAATACAAAGAGAGCGACACCACGCTGATATATGGATTTAAGCTATCAGGATTTTCACCTCAGAGTAGTGGAATAAAAATGAAAATCAGCTATTCAGATATAGAAGCAAACGTGAAAGAGGCAGATCTAACAGTGTATAGGTGTGGAAGTTACGATCTATCTACCCACAAATGCTCAGATGATTGGGTTGAACTAGCCAGCTTTACAAAGAATACCACGGAAGATACAATAACAATCACAACCAGCGGATTCTCTGGTTATAAAATAACAGAAAAAAAGAGTTCCAGCTCTAGTTCTAGTTCTTCAAGCTCTTCCAGCTCAAGCTCTGGTAGTTCAGGAAGTAGTGGAGGAACAACGCAAACATGCGACTACGACTATTCAATAACCTTACCAGAATCTGTAAGCATAGAGCTAGGAAATAATGCAACAATAATAGCAAAGATAAAAAACACTGGTAATTGCTCAGATATAATTGAGCCAGAAATATCTGGGATAAATGAAAGCTGGGTGACAATAGTACCAGCGACATTATCACTAGAACCAAACCAGGTGGATAACGTCACAATAACAATAGCTCCAAAGGAAGAAGGAAACTACACTATTAGGTTGACTGTAAACGACGTATGGGAAGAATTTGAGCTAAGAGTTACAGAGAAAAAATATGCAAATGTTTCAGCCATTCCAAAGGAGCTGTATGTAGACGCGTCAAAGGAAGACAAACTAGTGACAATAACTCTAAAGAACGATGGAAACAAAGAGATAATAGTCAACATTAGCCTATCCGGGAACCTAAGTGAAGTCATTCAATATCCATCTAATGTAACATTATCTGCTGGAGAGAGCAAGAGCGTTGAACTTGTGGTCAAGAAAACAAACAAGGAGTACACAGGAGAAATAATAATCCAAGCAGACAAGGAGATAAAGATTCCTATAACAATTGCAAAGAAGAAGATAATACAAATAGGAAAGATGGATCTATTGACAGCAATAGGTATAGGAGTTATCATTGTAATAGTTATGGCAATAGTTGCAGCAGCAGGATATCTATACTACAACTATCAGAAGAATAAACCGAAGAAAGGGTTAGCAGCCATAAAACACAAGTACTAAATTAGAACAAGGGTTTTCCATCTAGTTTAACCCTCTTTTTCATTATCTTTGCTATAGTCGCAGTTACGTCTGGTAAGCTTCCGTTGGACAATGACCTGCACACCTTATCATGAGCTATTATGAAAGGAACTGGATTGGTTGTATGCCCAAGGTAGGGCATCCCATTCTTGAACATCTCCTCAGCGTTCCCATGATCACCAACTACAATAGGAACCATTCCTTCCTTTTGAGCTGCTCTAACTATTCTACCAACACCATCGTCAACAATCTCTATGGCATTTATCAAGGCTGAGTAATTGCCTGTGTGTGCTATTACATCAGGATTTGCAAATGAGACAACTATAAAATCATACTGTTTTGATTTTATTGCTTTCAAGGCTTCCCCTGTTATTTCAGGGGCCCTCATCTCGGGAGTAACTGAATAGTCTAGCGTAGATGGAGATTCAAATATAATTGACTCCCCAATGTCCATAGTCCCAGTGAAAAAGTAAGTTAGATCTTTGCCTTTTTCCGATTCACCTATTTTCACTATCCTATGTGTTTTTGCTATGGCTTCTATAAAGCTCCCCTTAGGCTTAGACGGAGACATGAACGTCTTAACCCTCTTGTCAAAATAGGTTGGCATGAACACCTTCACTCCTAGGTCTAACAAGGCATTAACTAGCGCCTCCCATTTACTTGATCTGTATCCCAGTATCACTGCGTGATCTCCAGGAGAGATTGAGCCATTTGGGTCAATTACTCTAGGCTTTAAAGTGTAATCATTTTCTCCATGATCATACCCTGTCATCAATGCAGATATAAACGATGGATATATCTCCTCTGGAGAAGAAAGCTCCTTAAGATAGAGTAAAACCTGACTCGCCACATTCCTATTCAATGCATATCTAGCGCCTACTATGCTAGAGAGATACGATGAAAGAAGATCATCCTTCCATTTATTGAATAAATCGTAAGCTGAATTCAGACCAGACTCTCTTCCTTCCAAGATTAGATGGACATAAACGTTCTTTTTTCTCTTTGACCTAACAATCTTAAGGAATTTTGACAACAATTCTATGTGCGAGTATATGCCATTCTCTGTAAGGACAACAAACACATGAACCTTTTTTCCTGAAAGCGCATCAGTTATTGACTTGTTTGGTTTATCCAACCTCTTTAGGAACCTGTAGTGATCCCATTTTACCAATTTTCCACTACCAAGGACTTGATAATTGTTTTCACAAAATCCTGGAATGCCTTTCTCTAGCCCTACACCCTGACCACTGGCTTCTACAAGAGCGAATGGGTATTTATCTATATATTTGTCCATGTTCTTTGTTCTGGCTTCGTCTATTGCGTTTCCTTCTCCACCCTCTCTAAATCCCCAACCATCTAGTATTATTAGTGTCACTTTCTCCTTCAAACAAACCACCTCTTGCCAGCGTAGTCCAAACCACTCTCTTCCTCTATTCTAAGAAGCCTATTGTACTTTGCTGTTCTCTCCCCTCTCGCAGGGGCTCCTGACTTTATTTCCCCACATGATAATGCTACTGCAAGATCAGCTATGAACGTATCCTCTGTTTCCCCAGATCTATGAGACACCATAACAAACCATTTATTATCAAATGCAACCCTTGCAGCTGAAAATGCTTCTGTTAGTGTGCCTATCTGATTCAGCTTTAACAGTAATGCGTTGGCTGATTTATGCATTACTCCCTTCTTTATTCTAGCCGGGTTGGTTGTAAATATATCATCCCCTGTTATTTGAACGTCCTTGCCTATTGAGTCTACTAGCTTGGAAAAACTTTCAAAGTCTTCTTCTTGAAATGGATCCTCTATATTAATTATTGGATAATCATTTACTAACCGTTCATAAAATTTTAAGAGCTTTTCTGATTTCATTCTCTTTCCATCTATTACATAATATTTACCATTAAAGAAAGTGCTGGCAGCTGCATCTATTGATAATCTGACTTCATTAGAGTAACCTGCTTTCTCTATTGCCTTCACTAGCATGTCTAACGCTTCCTTTGTCTTTTTCATTGGAGGTGCAAATCCACCTTCATCTCCAACATTTACGGCCTTCCTACCATACTTATCTATCAGTAGCTCCCTCAATGTATGGTATATCTCACTTCCCACCCTCAGTGCATCCGAAAAGCTTGTCACACCCACGGGAGCTATCATAAATTCTTGGATAGCGAGCTTATTTCCTGCATGCTCTCCCCCATTTATTATATTGAAGAAAGGTACTGGGATAACCATTTCTGGAGATCCAAACAACGAATTAAGATGATTGTATAATTCAACGCCCTTTGTATTGGCAGCTGCCACAGCAACCGCCATGGAGACAGACAGCATCGCGTTCGCTCCTAGCCTAGATTTGTCTGGGGTGCCATCCAGGGAAATCATCTCAAAGTCTATTCCCTCCTGATCCCTTGAATCCATGTCTATTATCTTCATTGCAATTATCTTGTTTACATTGTCCACAGCCTTACTCACTCCAAGACCGTTCCACTCCTTTCCTCCATCTCTAAGTTCAACCGCCTCGTGCTTTCCTTTAGACTTTCCGCTTGGGACAGAAGCTCTACCAAATCCTCCCTTTGTAACTACATCACATTCCACTGTTGGGTTCCCTCTTGAATCTATTATCTGTCTAGCCTTTACATCTAAAATTGCATACTTATCAAGCATATCAATCAGAAATCCTAATGTATAAGAGATATTTAAATCCAAGGCCATATCCAAGCAGTAAGGGAATTATTTTTAAACTACGCATTCAAAAATAATAAGCCAAGCTGGGGTCGCATAGCCTGGTAGTGCGCCGGCCTGCTAAGCCGGTGGCCTTTGGCCTCGCGGGTTCGAATCCCGCCCCCAGCGCTAAACCGACACGTCCGTAGAGCCGCATGCTCCGGCTCGCGGGAGCGGACTACGTAAAGTAGGCCTCCGCCGGAGCAGGGTTGACGCAAGGTCAATCACACTGGCCTTCGGCCAGTTATGGTAACATCAACCAAACGACAAAAATCAGCAATGCAAATATTCCTAACTCAGAAATGCTTCCTGTTCTGACTGCCCATCTAATTCTATGCTTGTCAAATGGAAAAAACCATGCAACGCCAGATGAAGTAAGAGAATCGGCAAACAAGTGCATTAAATAGCCTAGAGAGAAAGCCAACGCTGGCCAAAGGCTGAAACGGCCAAACACTCTAAGAATCAGCAAAGCCAAAGGGAACGAGAGTATAAATGCAAATATTGTATGCGTAACCCCTCTATGGCCACCTAAACTAATGACCCTGCTTGACATCTGCAGGAATCCGTTCAGATGACTGATATAAGACTTTGGATGATCTATATCTGGAATAAGAGAGCCAATGGAAACAGCAATTATCAATTCAGCTGAGTTTGGGACTACACCCAGCTTTACCAAAGCTAAATAGGAAACTAATCCAAACAACAAA
>Ga0190314_1000605_pt1 | contig 11853 bp, 13 predicted proteins | sample 4870071112_MG_FD_165055 | JGI IMG/M metagenome (GOLD analysis project Ga0190314, IMG submission 165055) | Hydrothermal vent sediment bacterial communities from Southern Trench, Guaymas Basin, Mexico - 4870-07-11-12_MG | ecosystem: Environmental > Aquatic > Marine > Hydrothermal vents > Sediment ...
TTCTCAACTTTCACCTTAAACTCTTCCTCAATCTCCCTTTTTATATCTGCTTTGGTTGCTTTTCTATCGACTATGAAAGTCAGCACATTGTCTGACTCTATCAACCTAACAGCTTTCTCTGTTGCTATTGGATGTTTTATGTACCTCATATAAACAATCCCTCTTTCAATTTCTCTATAGCACTTTGTGTCCAGATTGTCGTTCTACCAGGGTTCCCACCAGGTGCTAAGACTTTAACATTCAATTTTTTAACATTAACTACATCCACACCTGCTAAGTTCTTAGCAGCTTTTAACAACTTTGAATTGGGCTTACCAACAACAAACAACACTGATTTCCTCTTTTTATATTTTCTTCCCCTCATTTTACCTCTTCCTGCTCTAACCTTTTTCTCCTTAGCTCTCTCTATGAGGTCCATCAAGTTTAACTTCTTAAGCATCATCTCAACATCCTTTGTCTTCTCCAAGTCCTCTGCCTTATCTTCCACGAATATGGACTTGGCAGCAGCTATGGCGCTTCTTATTGCCTTTCTATTTTCTTTCTTGTTTATTCTCTCAACTATAACTTTCTCTACCTTTGGTGGATGTGCTGTCCTACCACCTCTTGCAAATGGAACAAAGGCACCAACCCATCCAAAACGGGAACCAATCCTCCACAATACCTTCCTAGGTGTTCTTGACTGACCATAACCATAAGTTGTTCTATAAACTCTCCTTCTTTTTCTTAGCTCGACAACTTTCCTCTTACCAGCGAGAGGATCTACACCTTGTGGCTGGAATTCCGTTGACTTCTTAGCAAGGAAGGCTCTTCTTATCAAGTCTTTCCTTATAGGTTCAGAGAAGTGAATAGGTAAATCTATTTCTCCCTTACTTTTTCCATCTATTGAATAAATTTTTGCTTTCATTGTTGTGATCCCCTATGTATGTATTTTATGTCTGGAACTTGATTTGGAATCTTTGGATTAGGCCTTATAGCATGCCTTATCCTAACAAATCTCTTCTTAGGACCAGGAATCGATCCCTTAACAACTATATAATCACCATGAAGAACACCATAATTAACAAATCCTCCATCAGGAGTTATGTCATCTGAACCAACCATTAAAACCCATTTGTTGTAATCACATCTTGAGTGGAAACCCATTTGTCCAAACTGTGGCACAGTGTGCATAACTTTTGCTTGACCTTCTGGACCAAGAGTAGCAACTCTTCTCCTTGGTCTATCCGACTTCTTACTCTCTAATTTAACACCAAATCTTTTTATTGAACCTTGTGTTCCTTTTCCTTTTGTGACAGCAAGAATATCAATTTGCTCACCAGGCTTTATCACATCTTGAACTTTTATTTCCTTCTTCTTGACTAATTCCTTAGCATACTCCAAAGCCTTTTCTTTGTCCCCACCTATGGCTATCTCAAAAACCTCTGGCTTTTTCTTGAGATTGATTAAATGTGGTTGAGTATAAACTAAGAGGCGAATATCAGAAACGTCGTCCATGTTTATACTCTCTAACTCTTTGTTGAAGTCTTTTTGCTTCTTTGGTAGATTTAAAGTTCTGGATACATATTTTGATATGTCCTGGACGAGAACGTCCTTAAGAACCTTTTTACCATATGGAGTCTTTGTTATGAATCTTAAGCCAAGAACACGCAAAGGAGGAGTTTCGATGACTGTGACGGGTATAGTTACTTCTTGATTGTAAGTTGGTGATGTTTTCTTGGTGTCTATGTATGTTATGTGTGTCATTCCTGCCTTGTAACCGCCAAAACCTAAGAGCTTAGTCTCGTCTGTGTTTGGCCAAGACTTAACTCTAGGAAAAATTCTTCTGGCCCTAACTCTGGGCCAATACTGCATACTACCTCTTCTTGGCCTTTTGGCCTTTCCTTTTCTATGTCCCATTCTGCTTTAACCACCCTTTAGGCTAATTTTAAGTATATTGATTAGAAAAAAAGCCATTTATAAATGTTGTGCCTACCCTTTAATAACACCCATAGGTACAAGCCTTGCTACCTTTCTACCAATACCAATCTCGTGGGAAACTCTAGCAACTTCATCTATGTCTTTATAGGCTCCAGGTGCTTCCTCTATAGCTCCTCTTCTTGAGGCAGATTTCAATATTATTCCTCTCCTGCTAAGCTCTTTCTCTATGGCTTGCATTGTGTAAGTTCTTAGAGCAGCATGTCTACTCATAACTCTACCAGCACCATGTGCTGTGGAACCAAAAGTAAGGTCCTCTGCCTTCTTACTGCCTACTAATAAATAAGAAGCTGTTCCCATGCTACCTGGGATTATGACAGGTTGGCCTGTTGATTGATAGATCTTTGGTAGTTCTTTATGTCCTGGTCCAAATGCTCTTGTAGCACCTTTTCTATGAACATAAAGCTTCTTATTAACTCCATTTATTTCATGTTCTTCAAACTTAGCCAAGTTGTGCGCTACATCATAAACTAAATTCAATCCAAGACTTTCTGCACTTTCATTAAATACCTTTTCAAAAGATTCTCTAACCCAATGTGTTATCATTTGTCTGTTAGTCCAAGCAAAGTTAGCAGACGCCTTCATAGCTTTTAAATAGTCTTCGAATTCTTTTGAGCTGGAAGGAGCAAAAACAAGCTGGGGGTCTGGTAACTTTTTAATTAAGTCTTTATGTTTTTCCATTATTATCTTTATGTAGTCTCCACACACTTGATGTCCAAGTCCTCTGGATCCTGTGTGTATCATAACAGTAACCTGTCCCTCTTCCTCAATTCCAAACTTCTTAGCGGTTTCTTCGTCATAGATTTTATCTACTTTCTGTACTTCAAGGAAGTGATTTCCAGATCCTAAACTTCCAAGTTGTGGCATTCCTCTCTTCTTAGCTCTATCTGATACTTTAGTACTATCTGCACCTTCGTACTTACCATACTCTTCTATCCTCTCTATGTCTTCATCCCAACCATAACCATTCCTTAAGGCCCAGTTAACTCCTTCCTCTAGAACCTCATCAAGTTGACTACGAGTAACTCTGACTTTTCCCTTAGATCCTAAACCACTAGGAATATTTTTGAATAGAATCTCCACAAGGTTGTTAAGTTTCCCTTTAAGATCTTCGTATCTCAAGTTTGTCCTTAGAAGTCTAACTCCACAATTGATATCAAAACCTACCCCACCGGGAGAAACTCCTCCTTCTTCAGCGTCAAAAGCTGCTACTCCCCCTATTGGAAAACCATATCCCTCATGCCCATCTGGCATGACTATAGCATGCTTTTGTATTCCAGGAAGTGTAGTAACATTAGCTATCTGTACAAGAGTCTTATCTTGCTTCATCTTCTCAAGAAGTTTGTCTGAAGCTACGACTAAAGCTGGGACTCTCATAGGTCCTTCTTTTGGTATCTTCCATAAGAAGTCGCTTATCTTTTCCATATAAATTAGAGAAGCGTCTAAGTATTTAAGTTTGTCTAACTCACTCATTGAGTATTAACTTCACGCCCTCTTCCAACTCTGATTTTCTTTTCCTGAGTTCCCAGAGATAGCTAGAACTCATCTTTCTTATAACCTTTTTATTCTTTTTTACATTTCTTGTGTCCAACATGTCTGGAGTAAGAACATTTCCCTCCCCAATAATAGACTTTGGTGTATAAAGAGATAGAAGGTTCTCCACACTTTCTATTTTCTCCCCAAATCTAAGGTGAGAGTACATTACTGGCAATAGAAGCAATTCCATCCACAAAATTTCTTTTATTTCTCCTTTTCTCTCGCCACTTGCAGATTCCAACTCATCTATAAGTGAATTCATAGTCTTTACTTCGTCCTTCAGTTTCTTTCTCCACATGATCTTTTGTACCATTGGATCCACGTTCCTATCCTCAGCGTATTTAACAAAGAATATAGACCTGTAGAAATCCCTTAATGGATTTTTCCTTACGAGCTTCTTAAACTGTCCAAACTCTTCGGACAAGGCACAGCTTACACATGCAAGGTAATTGGAAATGAAATCTTCTATCTGCATACTGTTTAAGACGTATTCCAACTTGGAGAAGACAAAAGCCGTGTACAACACTCCCTCCACAACATTAGTCGATGTGGAGCCTTGAAATGGTGTATCTGACATGTCTTCCAATTCGCCAAGAGGGGAAACAATCTCAAAATTCTTACCATCAAGTTCCGGATATAACCTATTCGCATCTATCAAAGCAATATCCCAATAAGAAGGAATGTGTGGAAGGTTTGGCTTCATACCCACAAGTAAATCCCTCATACTCTCTGCCGTATGCAGTATCTCTGGTCCACCCACTGCAGTAAGCTCAAATCTCATAGTGCTGTCACAAGTCTATAATTTTATAAACTTTTAGATGTCAACAAGGACTTTGACTATAAATTTATTATCTCCTTTCTTTATTACAAGATCGTGATATGTGACTGCTTTTACTTCTATATCTGATGTGTGCTTCGAGGGGTCAAAACTTTCCCCAAAGCATGTTGCATGAAGCTTATTCTTCTCAATCTTCACTTTAAATTTTGAGAAGAACAAGTTTTCTGTATCTTTGTAGAAGAGAAGTTTGTCAAGGAAGTTGTAAAGAAGCTCTTTTTCGTCTTTGCCTTGGACTTCAAACTCTACTTTAACTTTTGGTTCTATGCCTTGAACCATCATGTTTTCCATTCCTAAAGCTACGTTCTCAAATGCTTCCTCTAATGTAGAGCCATAAGCTTCAATGTACTGATCTGCTGTGTGGGGAAGGTATTTGTACTTCATGCAAAACAATAAAAGATACTAGTATTTATAGCTTTTATACACACAACTTTATAAAGACTTCAGGCCAGAGATATTGTATGGGATACTATGATGCAATAGTCGAATCTTACAATAAGTTATACGGATTTGAACAGGAAAAGAAATATGCGCAAGTATTAGACTCTATTAAGGAAGGGAGCATTGCACTTGACATAGGTTGTGGGACGGGTTTGTTTATGGAGAAGATAAAAGATAAGTTTAAGTTGGTGGTGGGTGTTGATAGTTCTCTTGGGATGCTAAAGAAAGCTTCAAAGTATGAGAATGTAGTGTATGTTAACTGTGATGCTACGAAGCTTCCATTTGTGGATAAAGTATTTGATACCGTTTTTTCATTTAGTGTGATGCAAGACGTTAAAGATAAGGAAAAGTTTTTGTCGGAGGCAAGTAGAGTTTGTAGGAGTAAGGCGTTTATTTCTATTCTTAAGGTGAACAAGGATCTGCAGGAGTTGAAGACTCTATTTTCGAAGTATTTTGTTGTTGAGAAAGTTATAGAGGAAGAGAAGGACTTCATTTTTGTTTTGAATCCAAAATAAAATAAAAAAGAAAAAGTCAAGAAAGCTTATTTATTTCTTCTTTCTCTTTGTTGTTCTCTTTTTTCTTGTTGTCTTTTTCTTTGTTGTCTTCTTCTTAGTTGTTTTCTTTCTTCCTTTTGTTGTCTTCTTTCTTCCCTTCGTTGTTTTCTTTCTCTTTGTACCTCTCTTAGCTGGCATTTTCAAAACCCCCTAAATCATTTTGATAGAAGAGCATAGAACAAACAAACTTTTTTGTTTGAAAAATCTTTTTTTCATTCATTTCTCGTCTCACTTTTGTTTTCATTTTAACATTACTATTAAAAAACTTTTAGTATATAAAGTTAATTTTTTTGAAAAACTTGTTTGAGAAAGAAAAATGTTAGCAAAAGTTATTAGCGCTGGGGGTGGGATTCGAACCCACGCATCCCGTGAGGGAAACAGCCTCTCCAGGGCTGCGCCGTAACCGCTTGGCTACCCCAGCTTAATAAAAATTGTTTTACATTAAAGTTATTAATAACTTTCCATGTTCGAACTTTGTATCAACAATGTTTGAATTTGGTGGGAGTCTTATTATCTTAAAGTAAGTTTTGTCTTTTGTAAACGCTCTTAACTCAATTGATTCCTCTAACTCATTAAGCATTATGTCTTCCATTCTTTTTATGTCTGGAAGTAAAACCTCTATGTAAATTCTTCCAGCTCTTCTTTTTATTGACGTGACCGGCTCAACAACGTTCTTTGAAACCTTTGTGAGTCTTTTTATCTTAGTTTGTTTGGATTTAATTTCTTTGGGCTTAGGCTCCTTAACTTCTGGCTTGTGTGGGACTTGCACTTTTGGAGTTATGATCTTAAAACGTATTGTTGTTGGTCTCATTGGAACTTCTTTCTCTATGCTTTCAATTTCCTTCTCCATTTCCTTGCTGAAGGACGGCCATATCTTTCTCTCCATGTCTCTTATCATCTTATCCATCTGCTCGAAAAAGTTAGTTAGCGGGTTACCTTTAGTTATTTTCTCACCACAGTATGGGCAGTAAACAAAGTCTGGTTTAAGCTCTCTGCCACAATATTTACACTTCATAAAACAAACTTAAAACGTGCGTATTTAAACTTTATGTTTTAAGATAGAGAATGTTAAAACTCCTCCTATGTGAATTCCTACCCAATTCACAATTAGAACCTTGAAAGCTTGACACAAAGCTTGAGAATTGCCAAATGGTACTGCTAAACCTATAACCACAAGTGGCGGTAACAAAGTAACAGCTACTGCCACACCTACAAAACTTAGTACTTGTTCTGAGCTAAATGCAAAGGCTGAGGTAATTCCTATAACCACAGCCAAAAGGAAATACACTAACATATTGTTGCTGAATAAAATAAGGGTTGGAGTTGAGATTGTGCTAAATAAGAATCCTATGAACAAAGCTACACCTATAGCAAGTGCTATCTCAATTAATTGTGATCTTAAGGAATTAGCAACTACTTTACTTTCCTTGTTTGAAAAGCCAAAGGAAGCGGATATCATAGGATTCATTATTGGTGCTATCAACATAGCTCCAATAACTATGTAAAAGTTGTTTATTAACATTCCTAGTGAAGCAATGATTGTTGCTAGGATTAGAAAAGATAACTCTACCTTATCAAGCTTTGAGTAGTCTCTTATTGTTTCCTTTATTTTATTTTCGGGTGCCACTACTGCCTTTTTCTCAGTTATAACTGGAGCAGCTATAGAAACTCCCTCCACAAGTATCATACCTTCGCTAAGAGACTTTCCTATGTCTAAACTTTTCCTCAATTGCTCTAGGGTTGAGTTAACATTAGAATCAGTAACAAGTAAAACAATCTCTGAGAACTGCTTTCCTGTATTCAAGTCCTTAACTTTAGTAACAGTTACTTCTCTTATACCAATTTTCTTTATGAGTTTCAAAGCAGCCTTTTCTTTTTGTTTTGGTATTCTCAAAGTGATTTTCTTCATAAATGTTGAAGGAGCTTGGAATTTAAAAATGTTTATAAAACTTGGGTGGAGTTTTTGTTTTATGGAGCCGGATGGAACAAAGATATTGGCAAAGACTAGAGGAAGCAATATGTTTGTTAAGTGGTTACTTGACCAAGGATTAGAAGAGAAAGCAAGTATGTTCAACGAATTAAGAGGAAGTTCACCCGGAGCGGAGCTTTATGATAAGACTGAAAATGAATTCTATTCTCTGTCTGAATTTAAATGCATAAAGTGTAAGTCTAATAACCTAAGATTAGATTACAAAATTGAAGTTGATGAGGAAGGGAGAGAGTATATAGGAGCATGTGCTATCTTCTGTAAAGATTGTCATGCAAGGTTTAGGGCCAAAGACATAGATGAGAAACTTGACTTTGGATTGATTGGAAGTAACGATAGAGGAATGTATACAATAGACTTTTACTTACTTGCGTCACATCAAAAGCTGTACCAAACAAGAAACTTCTACTTTGGTATGCTATCTTCTAACGAATATCTCCCTTTGGAGTATTTACATAAAGAAGGACTTCTAGATAAGAAAGACTTTGGAAGCTTCTCTGGTGGAAATTGGAGTTATGCTTACGTTCTAACTAAGAAGGGTGAAAAGAAAAGAGACGAGGTAGTTAGATCCTACCTTGAGAGGGGTTTTGGCTTTGAGTTAGCAATGTACTTAGGTCAGAGATGGGAAATGGTAAGAAAACTTGCGAAGGAGATAAGCTTTGAGGTTAGAAGGATAACAGAAAAAGAAGAGAAGGAGTTTAGGTCAAAAGTACTTCACTTGCCAGAGAGAAGCCTTGAACAGGTGTTAAGAGAAGACCAAGAAGAACTTCCCCTCTAATCACTCAACAAACTGGATCTCCACATTCACATCCTTTGGTATTGGGATTCTCATTATGTACTTAAGTGCCTTTTCATTTGCATCTATGTCTATCAATCTCTTGTAGATTCTAAGTTCCCAAGTTTCATATGTTTCTCTTCCTTCTCCATCTGGTGCTTTTCTAGTTGTGATCTTAAGACTCTTTCTTGGTAAAGGAACAGGACCAGAATACTTAACCTTCATCTGATTAGCTATGTCTATTATTTGATTGCACATTTCATTTAATAACTTCTGATCTGTGGATGCTAATTTTATTCTTGCTTTCGCCATTGTAGAAATTAAGATAATTTTGGTTTTATAAAAGTTTTGCTTCGAACAAAAGTATTAAATCCTTCTTCTTGCTATAATATTAAAGTGGACAAGAGAGTACTTAAGGAATTTGGGGGACCAAAGCATGACTACAAGAAGATAGCGATTTTGGTAGTTCTCCTTCTTATAATGTGCTTTGTGGTTTTTAATCTTGATCTATCAAGATTTGGGGAGAAAGAAGAGAGAAAGTATGAGATGAGACTAAGCTTCAAAGTTAAAGGTATAGGGAATTCTACCGCTATTGAGTACACATACGATGCTGGAGAGTGTTCACTATACTACATAAGATACGAGTTTAATAGTAGTGAGGAGGCTGGAGCTGAGATCAATAATAAAGAGCTGTATGGTGCTGGATTTCTAGAGTCAAGGAAGTACAACGTACTTCCTTGGGCAAATTACTCTAGGCTTGACACATACTACAAAACATACTCAGATTATGTAAATAAGACTAACTTATGGACCAGACTTGTCTATTGGAAAGATAATAGGATATACAATATGGAAACCAACTGTAAAGAAGACCTAACTAAAGTAGCTTATGAACTAACACAAGATTAAAAACAAATTAATCAAGAAATAAAAGAAAAAGGCTTTATGCCTTCTTTGTTATGTCTATTACTACACCAGCTCCTACCGTAAGACCCATGTCTCTTAATACGAAGGAACTAAGTTGTGGTATTTCATCCTTCTTCTCAAGTACTATTGGCTTCAATGGCTCCATTTTCACTATTGCTGCATCTCCAACTTTCAATACGTCTTTACCTTCTGTAACTTCTGCTCCTGTCTTTGGATCCATCTTCTTTATGATCTCTTTTATCTTACATGGAACCTGTGCTGTGTGTGCGTGTAGCACTGGTGTGTAACCCACAGTAACAGATGTTGGGTGGTTCAATATTATAATCTGTGCTGTGAACTCCTTTGCAACTGTTGGTGGGTTGTCTACCTTACCCATAACGTCTCCTCTTCTTATCTGCTTCTTCTCTACACCTCTAACGTTGAAACCAATGTTGTCTCCTGGTCTTGCTTCTGGTATTGACTCATGGTGCATTTCTATGGACTTAATTTCTCCCTGTACATTTGATGGCTGGAATACTACCTTGTCTCCAACCTTCAATAATCCTGTCTCTACTCTTCCAACAGGTACTGTACCTACTCCTGTAATTGAGTAGACATCTTGTATCGGTACTCTTAATGGCAAGTCAACTGGTTGCTCTGGTGGTTCCAATTGATTCAATGCTTCCAACAATGTTGGACCATTGTACCATGGCATGTTCTCAGACTTCTTTGTTACGTTGTCTCCTTTATATGCTGATATTGGGATTATTGGTACCTTTTCTGGATTGTAACCTACAAGCTGCATTAACTTCTTTAACTCCTCAGCTCTTTCCTTGTACTTTGCTTCGTCGTAGTTTACAGTATCCATTTTGTTCAAAGCTATAATCATTTGCTTAACTCCAAGCACTTTAGATAAATATGCGTGCTCCTTTGTCTGTGGCATTATTCCTTCTCCTACTGCAACTACTAAGACTCCTGCATCTGCTTGGGATGCACCTGTAATCATGTTTTTAATGAAGTCCTTGTGACCAGGTGCATCTATAATCGTAAATGAGTATTTATCTGTCTCGAACTTTCTATGAGCTAAGTCTATAGTTAAACCTCTCTTTCTTTCTTCCTTTGTAGCGTCTAATGCATAAGCAAACTCGAAAGTTGCTTTACCTAATTCCTCTGCCTCTTTTCTATACTTCTCCAAAGTCTGTTCGGATAAGTTTCCAGTCTCATACAAAAGTCTACCAACTGTTGTTGACTTACCGTGGTCTACGTGACCTACGAATACCAAGTTTATGTGTGGTTTTGCCATATCTCCTCTCACCTCAATCTAATTTTATCATGCTATACGAGCATTAGGGTCTATTCCTTTTCTCTCTCTTATCCTTTTTATAGTTTCCGCTTCTAACTCCTTAGGGATTCTTTCAAATGTTGAGTCTACTAAGAACCATACGGCTCTTCCTTCCGAAACGCTTCTTAAATCACCTGTTATCCCAAACATGTTTGCAACAGGTACCTTAGCAAGTATGATTGTATTTCCTCCTTCCTGTTGTACATCTAATAGTTGACCTCTTCTGTTTGTTATAAGCTTTGTAACATTACCCATGTACTCCTCAGGTGTATCTATTCTTATTGTCTGTACTGGTTCAAGCAAGGTTGGCTTAGCTTGTAAGAAAGCCTCTCTGAGAGCTTCTCTAACTGCAGGTATTATCTGTGCAGGACCTCTGTGTATTGCGTCCTCATGAAGCTTAGCATCGTGTATAACGAACTTCGTTCTTGCTATAGGCTCCTTAGCAAGAGGTCCAGCATCCATATTGTCTCTAAAGGCTTGAAGCATGTACTCCATAATCTCTCCTAAGTGTATTATACCTCTCGTGTTGTCTATGAATAAGTTCGAGTTGTGTACACCTTTTATCCTCTTAGCCTCATCTCTGCTCATTCCATACTTCATGAATTTCTGTATCACTTCCTCGTCCTTCTTCTTTATCTTCTCCACTGAAATCTCTCCAGACTCAAGTGCTTTGTATATTGGTTCCTCTAGTGGCTCTATTGTAAAGTAAAGCTTGTTGTGTTTGTTTGGAGATTTACCTTCAACGATTGGAGACTTGGCTGTGACTGTCTCTCTATACACAACAATAGGAGGAGAAGTAACAATGTCCAATCCCATTTCTCTCTTTAATTTGTCTTCGATTATTTCTAGGTGAAGTTCACCCATACCTGAAACAAGATTCTGACCTGTTTCTCTATTGATCTTAACATGAACTGTTGGGTCCTCCTTATGAATAGCTCTCAAAGCATCTATAAGCTTTGGTAAGTCTTTTGGAGATTTGGCCTCAAATGCTTTTGTAACTACAGGTTCGAACAAGTGCTTTAATTCTTCAAAAGGTGCCACATCTGGTAACTCTGAAACTGTGTCTCCAGAAGACACATCTCTTAAACCAACCACACCTCCAAGATTACCAACAGGTAACTCATCTATTGGAAATCTTTGGTCACCTTTGAAAACATAAAGTTGTTGCACTTTTGTCTTGATGTTCTTACCTATTAAGTAAACTTCTTGTCCTTTCTTTAAAGTTCCTGAGAAGGTTCTAATAAGTGCTATCTCACCAGCTTGTGGATCAACTGTTACTTTTGACACACAAGCAACTAGTGGACCCTTTGGATCACATTCCAACAAATGCTTTCCAATTTCTGAATTCACATCTCCATTCCATATCCTAGGTATTCTATACTTCTGAGCTTCCTTAGGTGAAGGCAAGTGATTTATTATCATGTCCAAAAGAACTTTGTGAAGAGGTGCTTTCTGCTGTAGCTCTTTTATTCCCTCTTCTCCTTTTGCATAAAAGTCAAGTAC
>Ga0190314_1000608_pt1 | contig 11839 bp, 14 predicted proteins | sample 4870071112_MG_FD_165055 | JGI IMG/M metagenome (GOLD analysis project Ga0190314, IMG submission 165055) | Hydrothermal vent sediment bacterial communities from Southern Trench, Guaymas Basin, Mexico - 4870-07-11-12_MG | ecosystem: Environmental > Aquatic > Marine > Hydrothermal vents > Sediment ...
CCTACTTGTCCACCAACAGAAATACCAACAAAGATAAGGGAGTTTTTCAGAGAATTCCAAAATAAAGGATCTTTAAAAGCTTCAAAGTAGTTTTTGAAACCAATGTATCTTCCACTACCAAGCATCAAATCTAAAAGAGTCATTTTCTTCAAACTGGTGAAGAAAGCCCAAACAAGGGGAAATATGGTTAAAGAAATCAGCATCAAAATAGCCGGTAAGATCAAAAGTATCGGTATGTACTTTTTCCTCTTCATTTCTTTCTCCCTTCTGAAAGCCACCGATGCCTCTAAGGCATCGGTGGCGATATGTCACTTTCCTTGCAAGATTTCGTTGACTTTCTTCGCTGCTTTATCTAAAACCTCTTTCGCTGAAACCTTATCGTAGTTCATGACGTACTCCTGAATGGCATCTCTTATGATCTCCGCTATCTTCGGATATTCAGGGATGGTTGGTCTGAATCTGGCGTGTTTCAGAGCTTCTTTGATCAAACCAGCATACGGAAGGTTATCTATAGTGTGGAGCGCACTTTTGACCGTCGGGATACCACTCTTTCCAGTTCCTTCCACGTTCCATCCCTCAGGGCCAGTGATGTAATAAATGAACTCCAAGGCTAGATCAGGATGTTTTGAGAATTTGCTGATGCACCATATGTATCCTCCAGCAACCGTTGTCCCTCTTTCTCCACCTTCTGGAGCTGGTATGAGAGCTGCTCCAAATTTCTTCACGAATTCTTCCTGAGTCATCCCGACGTTCTTAGCTGTCGATGTACCAAGCCAGTGACCATTTCCAAGTGATATGACGAACTTTCCGTTCAAGAACGCTTCATCGTAAACAGCACCGTTTGGTGGGCTCAAGACGTCTTCAGGTGATACCATACCGTTTTTGAGGAACCATCCATAGAATTCAAGAGCTTTGACACCCGGTTCTTCGTTGAAAACAGCTCTTGTTTCATCTTCAGAGAGGATATCCCCACCTGCAGCCCAGAGATAATCGTACCATCTAGAATTCGTATGCTCTGAATTTCCCGCCATGAATCCAACAGGTTTTACTCCTTCCGGTAAAAGATTCTCCTTCTCTTTTATCATCTTTGCGTACTTCTTAACATCATCCCATGTCTCTATCTTCACGTTTTCTATACCAAGTTTCTTCATGAGCTCCTTGTTCCAGAAGATGAGTCTGATATCGGTACTCGCGTAAAGTCCGAGTGTTTTCCCTTTCTCTGCATATTTCTCCATCAAAGCCCTGAAAGAAGGTAGCCAATCGTCGTATCCCTTGATTTTACTCTTGTCGATCTGCATTATCATATCTTTGAACTCGCCTATCCAGATGTGGTCGACTGTCATAACGTCTATGGGTTCTTTCCTTGAAAGCCTTATAGCTAGTTGTGTTCTCGTTTCATTGTACTCATAGAGGTGGTATTCAATGGTTATATCCAGTTCTGGATGATTCTCTTGAAGTTTCTTCCAAGCCCACTCTATCTCTTCCTTGGCCCAGGTTCTGCTTATGACTCTGAGTGTGACCTTCTGCTTTGCAAAGCCTACGGTTCCAATAATCGACGCTAAAGCGAGCACTACCAACAGCAAAAGCCAAACTCTCTTCATACTACCACCCTCCTAAAGTACGGAGATTTTGAATTTCAAAGCTTCCCTGCAACAACAACCTCCCCCACATTCTTTAAATCCAATTTCTCATTCGTTATGAGGATCTCATCTCCCTTCCATTCCCTTATCAAAATTGCGGAGGTTTTCCCATATTTCGTTTTATCTGCGAGAACGTAAACCTCCCTTGCGTGATCCATTATCTTCCTTTTGAATTGGGCTTCGAACAGCTCGGATACATAGCATCCTCGATCATCGAAACCACTTATCCCCATGAAGGCTTTCATTATCATGAACCTTCCTATATCTGGCTCTGGATCGATGAAGTTCATCGTTCTTTTCTTGAACTCTCCTCCCATAACGTAGACAGGAATATATTGAACATCTGAAAGCGTGTTCAAAACGTAGAGTGAATTGGTAACAACAATGCATTCGATTCTCTGAATCGCCAACTCTTCAACGAACATAAGAGTGGTGCTACCAGAATCAACAAAGATAACGTCACCTTCCCTAACGAATTCCACAGCTTTTTTGGCGATAGCTCTTTTCAATTCGGGAAATAAGGAAGTTCTTTTTTGATAGAGTGGATCGAATCTCTGCTTGCTCATAGCACCCCCATGTGTTCTGTATATGAGGCCTTGAGATTCGAGGTGTCTCAGATCGTTTCTCACAGTCGAAGGAGAAACTCCTAATTCTCTCGCTATCTCTTTTACACCCATACTACCGTTCATCTCAAGAAGCTTTATGATTCTCCTCCTTCTCTCTTCAGCAAACATCTTTCACCCCACCAGATTCTTGTAGATTTCAAATATCTTCGTGGCGATGTTCCTCCAATAGTAAGCTTTCGCTGACTCTTTCGCGTTTTTCTTTATTCTGTTCTTCTCACTCTCTGGCAGTGTTAGAATCTTCCATATTTTCTTTGCCGTCTTCTCCTCATTTAGAGGATCGATCAAAAAACCATTCCAACCATCTTTTACGATTTCTCTAGGGCCCCCATAAACTGTAGCTGCAACTATCGCACCGATAGAGAGTCCCTCAACAACTACGAGGCCAAAAGGTTCATAAAGTGATGGAACCATCAGCACATCCCCTACCGATAGAAAAATTGGTAAGAAATTTCTTTCAAATCTGCTGATTATCTCAACGGTATCTGAAAGACCAAGATGATGTATCAGGTTTTTCAGATTCTCTTTTTCTCTCTTTTCTTCTGGATCTTCCTCTTCATCTTTCCCTCCACTTATGACCAACCTCACCTTTTTATTGTGCCTTTTTGTTATATTCTTGAGAATGTGAACAGCTCTCACCAGTTCTCTGAAACCTTTTCGTTTGTCTATCCTTCCAAGGGATATAAGGAGATAATCGGCACCTTTTAAAAATTTTCTCCTGTAGGATTCGATTTCATCTTCACTCGGCACCTTGAGTTCCTCGGTTCCAGCTGGAACAACCACGATTTTATCCGGAGGAACACTGTAAAGCCTTGAGATGTCTTTTCTTTCGATTTCAGTGAGAGCCACTATCAAATCCACGTTCTTCACGATTCTTTCTTCATTTTTTATCCTTTCTCTGTAATCACTCCTTATCACATTCGCCTTCAATTTCCCAATAGAATGAAACGTGAAAACATGGGGAACCTTGAAATATTCTTGGATCCTTAAACCAACCACCCCGCCATCCCAATAGTGAGAATGGATCACATCGGGAGGATTGTCCTCTAACTTTTCTATGAGACGTTCCGAAAACTCGTCAAGGTAAGGAGAAAGCTTTTCTTTTCTTATGAATTCTTCAGGACCGGCTGGTATCCTCAGAACTTTTACTTTGGAATCTATCGAATCAAAAAGATTCTTTCCCCTGTACCATCTTGTAAAAACGATCACTTCATCAACACCGTCTAAGAAACTCAGATGCCTTGCCAATTCTTTTTCGTAGACACATTGTCCTCCAGAGTCTGGTGTTCCAAGTTCTGCCAAAGGGTCGCTGTGAGGTGAAATGAAAACAACTCTCAACTCGATCACCCAACAAATAATACCACAATTTGACATAAAATGTCAATAAACAACAAAAAATGATAAGATGTGATAAAAAATAATAATCATTGATTCGTTCTTCGATAGCTGATGATGGATTATTGATAATTGAACGTTAAGCCCCGGGTATTAGTGTAAAGGGTATAAAGTTATGGGCCGTTTTACCTTTTCCAGAGAACGCCGGAAGGCTTTAAAAGAATCAAGATTTTCAAATTCGTTGATAATCAATCATAGTTGGTCCTGATAGTTGTTCGATGATTGAATTTCAATCACTCATCATTGTATACCAACTGTCGAAAACCGAATCCCGAATATCGAACACCTCTTATCCCTTACACCATCATCACCTCATATTTTCACTCTACTTTCACATTCTTTGAATTCGCCCATAAACCATGGATGTTGCATAAAGATAGTGCAAGAACGGTACCGGATTTCTCCGTTTTGAAATAAATAGAAACTTTCGGTTCTGTGAATATATCGAATTCACCATGAGCGGAGAATTCGTATCTTCCCAGCATAACAGGATTTTTCGCGCCTTCTGGTATAAAATAAGCTTCTATCCACTTTATATGATGTTCCAAAGTGTTCGGATGGGGTATTTCCTTACCAACAGCAACTGTTATCTCCACCGCCTCTCCCTTTTTCACCTTCTCCGGCATATCTATCACTGGCATGTGCTTTTCTTCTTTCCAATTTTTAGTTTGAACGAGGTTTTCAAAATTCATCATTCTTTATCCCTCCTATATTTTTGATATATTTTAACATATGAACTCATTTCATTATTATAACACAAAAAAGATTGTGAGCCTCCAAAAGACATTCCTTTCACTCTCTCAAACTAAGGCGTCGAAGCTCGGGAAAACTTTACCTTCGACGTAGCCAGGTTTTCTAAAAACCCTGGCGTACTCTATCTCCTGATCTGCAAGATATTCGGAAAGCTTTTTCTGTTCATCGTTTCCAACTTCCTCTGAAAGTTTTCTATGAAATCTCTCACCACTTCCCTCAACATTCACAGCGATTTCCACGAGTTCTTTTACTGAAAACATGCCGGCATCTTCTTCTATTCCTTTTCCAGAATTACTTCAGAGCCCTGTTCCACTTTCAAATACTCCCTGGCTGATCCCTGATTCATCGCTATCTCTAAGAAACCGGAGCTGTCAGAATGTACGAGCAGTTCTCCTTCTGAGACATCTCCATACGCTCTGACGAAAGGTACTTTGAAAGATTTGCTCCCAACCTTCAGCGTTAGAACATCATCCAGATCTATCCCCATATCCATGAAGAACTGGAACGGTATGTTGGTTTCGATGTTTCCAAAGGAGTCAAAGAAGGCAACTTCTCCTACTATCCTCTTCCCATCGATTTTTGCTCTTTTGTATTTCAAAACCTCATACGACATCAACCTCGTTCCAAGACTCTCCATCGGTGTTCCTTTATCAAGATGTGCAGCAGCCGGTGCGAAGATGTCCCTTCCATGGAATGTGAACGATGGGTCCTTTTTGTAGTAGAGTTTCCTGTTGGTTATTTCTCTTATCTCTTTAACACCATATTCTTCAGCAACGAGTGTGAATATACCGTTATCAGGGCCAACGAAGAACATGTTGTTCTTCGTCCTCATGACAATGGATTTCCTTGCCGTTCCAACTCCATGATCAACCACGGCGAGAAATACCGTTCCTTCTAGGAAATCTTTTGATGCCCTGTACAGAACGTGCATAGCCATTCTAACGTTGAAAGGTTCTATTCCATGAGTTATATCGATGATCACAGCATCAGGGTGTATTCTCTTTATAACAGCTTTGGTAACGCCAACGTAGTAACTGGTGTATCCCCAGTCGCTCAGAAAAGCTATCATCCTATCTCCTCCCGTTCTCTTTAATTTGATCGGGTAGGAACCGCCAGATCCCTATATTTCTATAATACTCCCCACGTGAAATCTAACGAAATCATCCTCGAAAACGCTATTGAAAGAGCACAGCGCCTCAAAACCGGTGCAGTGGCCCGCAAAAACTCTCTTAACTCCCAGGTCCTTAAGGATTAAAACCATTTTTTCTATCTGATTCTTTTCAAGACCCACAAGGTGAAATCCCCCGATAATGGCAAAAACACTCTCGCTGAAGACTCTGGATGCGTGTTTCACGATGTTCACTATCCCAGCGTGAGAACACCCGGCCACGATAACAAGGCCTTTTTCACTTTTTACAACAAGAGACATATCATCTGGCAAATTATCCTTTACAAGCTTCCCATCAACGATTCTGAAGTAGTCACCGATCCTCTCATAACGCTCTTCCCTTTCAACAAATCCCGTTGAAAACACACCAGATGTCATTTCAAAAGGTTCCTCAACGAGTAGGAAAACAGCTCCCAGACTTTCGAGTTCCTCTCTTGTGAAAGGGAAGCCGGATTCTCTGAGAAAAGGTTTCGAGGAGAACAGAGGTACAAACAAATCTGGATGAGCCACAACGAAGGTTTTTTTACCGATCTTATCTCTCTCTTCTAAAAATTTTTTCAGACCTCCCGTGTGATCGTAATGCCTGTGAGTTAGGAACACTGTGTTTATCTCCGAGATATCTATCCCTAAAACCTCAAAGTTCTTCAGAAGATCTTCACCATTCGCACCGGTATCAACAAGTATTTTCGTGTTTTCCATTTCCACCAACGCCGAGAAACCATGGTGAGCCACAACTTCCTTCATCATTCCAGAGTAGTCATCCATAACGATTGTTATCTTCATACTCTCACTCCTTCACGAACTTGTATCCAACACCCCAAACGGTCTTTACATGCTTCGGTGTGTTCGGATCCTTTTCTATCTTCTTCCTCAACCTTTTCACAGTTGTATCCACAACCCTTGGAGAGACATCCACCTCTTCCGGCCAAACAAGATCAAGGAGTTTTTCCCTGGTAAAAACCGCCCCTTCGTTCATAGCAAGAATTAAAAGAAGATCAAACTCTTTTTTCGACAGGTTCACTTCCTTCCCTTCCACGAAGACCCTTCTTGAGGATACCTCTATCCTGAGATCCCCAAAGTCTAAAACTTCTTCCTTTTTTCTGAAAAGGAACCTTTTAACCCTTGCAAGGAGAACATCCATGCTGAAGGGTTTCGAAACGTAATCGTCCGCACCCGATTCAAACCCTTCGATGACGCTTTCGTCATCGGATAACACCGTAAGGAGGATGACATAGGTTGCCGGTTTCCTTTCTTTTACTATCTTACACGTCTCGTATCCATCCATGTCCGGTAGCACGACATCCAGAATAACCAGTCTGTAATCCTCACGGTGCAGTTTTTCCAGGAAATCTGTCGAATTGTAGAAAACATCGACTGGCACCTTCAGATCTTTCCTCAACCTATCTGCCACCATTTCCGCAAGTTTCTCCTCATCATCGACAACCGCTATTCTCCACACACATACCCCTCCAGATGTTATTATATCCTGAAGGAGGTGATGTTGATGGATATAAAGGAGCTTCATAGGGGAGCGTTCGCTGCCGTCTCGATAAAGCTCGACGCTGGAGAGAGAATAAAGGTGGAACCAGGTGCGATGGTTGCGATGGATTCCGGTGTCAAGGTCGAGACAAGATCGGGAGGGATCTTGAAGGGTCTAAAAAGAGCATTTCTTGGTGGTGAAAGTTTCTTCCTCAACTACTATGAAGGGCCTGGTGAGATAGTCTTAGCCCCTCTTCTCATAGGAGACATCATGATCTTGGATCTGAACGGTGAAATGTTCGTTCAATCAACATCTTTTCTTGCATCTTCAGAGAGTGTAGAGGTGGACACAAGATTTGGTGGGTTCAAATCCTTCTTCATGGGGGAAGGGATATTCCTTCTGAGGCTCTCTGGCAACGGGAAGGTGGTTCTTGGCTCTTTTGGTGGGATAGTGGAAAAAGAGTTACCGCCGGGAGAGGAATACATAATAGACACGGGGCACGTTGTTGCGTTTGATTCAACCATAACGTACGATGTCAAAGCCTTCGGGGGTATGAAATCGTTCTTCTTTGGAGGAGAGGGTCTTATTGTCAGGATGAAAGGCCCGGGTAGGGTGCTCTACCAAACAAGGAATTACCCGGCTTTCCTTCAGTGGATAAAGAAAATGTCATCAAGAGCAACTGGTGGAAGATGATATGGTAACCTTCTTTCTGCTGCCATAACTTTTGCCAACTTCCCTACCCAGAGCCCTTATCATGTGAAACACACAGGGGATACATTTCGTGTCGCTTTCAGAGACACAGATTTTACCAGGGTAAAGCTGATACAATGGGCGGTAAGGAGAAGGTGTCATGACAGGCATTATGACGTTCGCCCCACATTTCAAAGCGATCTGTCTGCCGTTTGGATGAATCGTTCCCATGGCGGTAGTTGCGGGGATGTTGGTATCGGGTATCAAAATTCTGGCCAGTGCTATCATCTTAAGAGAGGTTAGGAAATCTCCCCCTTTCTCATTTCTAAGAGGAGTTTGAGGGTGTGGAATGAAAGGCCCTATTCCCACCATGTCGGCATCCAGTTCTTTCACGAAGAGGAGATCATCTGCGAGATCCTCCACAGTCTGTCCTGGAAGTCCAACTATGTTTCCCGCACCAACTTCATACCCTAATTTCTTCAACCAGTGAAGGCATTTCACCCTCTCTTCGAAAGGGGTATCGGGATGGAGTTTTCTGTAGAGCTCTTTGTTTGCCGTTTCATGGCGCATGAGAAATCTATCCGCCCCCGCCATCTTCCACGCTTCGTACTCCTCGTAGGTTCTCTCCCCAACACTGAGGGTCACTGCTACATCGAACTTCTTTATCTTTCTTATGATATCTGAAAGTATCTCCTTGGTGTAGTAGAGATCTTCTCCCGATTGAAGAACAATGGTTCTTGCTCCCATCTTTGCAGATATCTCTGCTCTCCTTATTATCTCCTGGGGTGTCATTCTGTACCTTTTGAGCTCTCTGTTGGATCTTCTGAGACCGCAGTACAGACAGTTCTTTCTACAGTAATTCGAAAATTCTATCAAAGCCCTGACGTGGACTTCATTTCCAACGTACCTTTCTCTGATCTCATCAGCGGTTTTGAAGAGCTTTTCATTGAACTCTTTGCTGTTTTCCCTCAGAATCAGAACAAGGTCTTCCTTTTCAACACTGTCTGGATTCCTTGCGATCCTCTCGAGGGCTCTCAAAGGTGTCACTCTCTATCAACTCCCACCTCAAATTTTTCAAAATTTCCTTTGCAACAACATCCTTTGCATCTTCTGGCAGACCCTCAGAGAATATGACGATCTTCTCATCTTCGTACACCACATCGGGTGGGAGAAATCTTTCTTTCCCAGCTTTTAAACCCGAGATGTAAGAGATTCTCCTTCCCACCTTCTTTGCGATCCATATCTTACAATCGTACTTTCTGGCTATCTCTTCCAAAACCTTCTTAACATCAGAATCTGACATCCCTTTCACCTTGTTCAATCCTTTCCAGAGCTTCCAGAACTTTCTTCTTTATGACCCCATCCATCTTCTCGACTTCTTTCATGATCAGCTCGTTTCCTATTTTTCTCGTTTCATCCGATGCGAAATCCTCAAGGTACTCTTTCAGCGTGAAAAGGGCATTCGGTGTGCAGAAGTTCTTAACAAATCCTGGGATCGCAAATTCCATGAAGTGTTCACCTGTCCTTCCGGCTCTATAGCACGCTGTGCAGAAAGATGGAATGTATCCTTTTTTCATAAGTTCTTTTATAACCTCGTCCAAGGGTCTGTGATCTCCCAGCATGAATTGACTCTTCTGAAGGACTTTCCTGTCTTTCTTGGAGTAAGAGCCTATTCCTATACTGGATCCGGCATCTATCTGAGAGACCCCAAGCTTTATGACTTCGTCCCTGAGCTCTGAAGGTTCCCTCGCCGTCAAGATCATCCCGGTGTACGGAACAGAGAGTCTAATTATTGCTACAAGTTTTTTGAAATCCTCATCGCTCACAGGGTACGGTGGATTCTCTGTGAAGGGAGTGTTCACAGCCCACTTCAATCTCGGGAAGGATATGGTGTGAGGTCCCACACCGAATCTCTCCTCAAGGTGTATCGTGTGGTACAAAAGCCCCATCACTTCGAACTTCCAGTCGTACAGACCAAAGAGTGCACCGATTCCGACATCATCTATCCCAGCCATCATGGCTCTGTCGAGTCCATAGAGTCTCCATGCAAAGTTCGCTTTGGGTCCTTTGTGGAGCTTTTTATACGTCTCGTAGTGATACGTTTCCTGGAATATCTGGAAGGTTCCTATACCGACCGATTTTATAATTCTGTACCCCTCTATAGTCTGAGGAGCCGCGTTGACGTTGACACGCCTTATGTTACTCTTCCCAACTCTCGTGCTGTAGACGACCTCTATCGTTTTCGCTATGAATTCAGGTGAATACATGGGGTGTTCTCCGTAGACTACGATCAGTCTTTTGTGTCCTTTCTCAAGAAGACTTTCCACTTCTTTCCTGATCTCATCCATGGATAATGTTTTCCTGAAGATCTCCCTGTTTGAAATTCTGAAGCCGCAGTACACACAGTCGTTGACGCAGTAGTTACCGATGTAGAGCGGTGCGAAAAGAACGATTCTGTTTCCGTATATCCTCTTCTTCAATTTTCCGGCCGCTTCGAATATCTCCTCAAGAAGCCCCTTGTCTTCTACGTTCAAAAGTGTTGCGGTCTCTTCGGGTTCCAATCTTTGCTTGTCCAGGGATTTTGAGATGATCTCTCTGACTCGAACGGGATCGGGATTTTTCGTTCTCTCCAAAAGCTCTTTTATCTCTTCCTGAGGAATGAAAGTCTTTATATCTTCCCTTTCTTTCACAAAAGTGAACATACTATCACCTCCTTAAAGCCATGGATCTCACACACACGTGATTTATCTGTCCCAGTTTCCCGGCAAAGGCTCCGATAGTATCGTTGTCCGCTCTAACAACTAAGAAGATGATCCCTATACCTTCCTCTTTAACGGGATATCCAACCCTGAGGCGGATATAGTCGGCGTATTCGTGGAGGACTTTGTTGACCTGAAGGTAGGCGCTTTCAATGTCCTCAACAAGGAGAGTTAAAACGTAGAATCTTTCGTCCATAAAATTAACCCCCTTTCTTTACCGGGAAAGGGGGCTTTTTCCCCTCCCCCGGTGTCAGGATATCCTCCCTCCACCTCAGGAGGTTTGTGAATTTTTGAACTTATTTTTCTACTAAAAATTCTAGCACACATCGGAAGAAAGATCAATCGGTGATGAATGGTGGGCGTTGGGGTATAGGGAATAGGGTATGAGGTATAGAGTAAAATATATAAACATGTGATTATGTACGAGACCAAGAAGTACAGATACCACCCGAGCAGGATTTTGGAGCAAATAAAATTCGACGAGCCAGGGCTTTACACATTAAGAGGGCCAAGACAGATCGGAAAAACAACTACTATCAAGCTGATCATCAAAAAGTTGATCGCAGAAGGTATAAATCCGAGGAAGATATTGTACTTTCCATGTGATAATGTTAAGGACAGATTTGAATTTACCGAATTAATGATTCGTTACGTAAAAACTTTGCCCGAATCAAAAGAAGCGTTCATATTTGTAGATGAAATCACCGTTATACCTGAGTGGCAACTGGCCATTAAATATCTAATAGATAACGGATTTATCGATAAAAGTGTGATTCTGTTGACCGGATCTTCTGCATATGATCTTAAAATCTCGAGTGAAAAGTTACCGGGTAGAAGGGGAAGTGGAAGAGATATCATATATCTTCCGCTGAGTTTCAATGAATTCTTAAAAGGTTTTCAGATAGATATCAAGAGGATATCACTCACAGATTTCTTAAATCTTTCAATGGAAGATCTCGAAAATTTTGAGACAAAATTGTCTTTTCTCAAAAGGTACTACGATATTTACTGGAATACAGGGGGATTTCCATTCGCTGTAAATGAGTTTTTGGAGAATGGGGTTTTGAAGAATGAAACTTTTATCATCATAACTGATTTAATACTTGGAGACGCGGAGAAATATCTTAAAGCCAGGCTCAGAATACGTGAGCTTTTAACAAAATTACCGCGAATAATAGTTGACCCACTCCCAATCCCCTGAAGGGGATGGGATTCTTACTGGCTCAGGGCCAGCTTCCACAGGCTAACACCCGGACCACGCAGGTGCGAGTTGTACCTCACACCTACGGCGGGGGCCAATCCCACTACTACCAGACCGCAACCTGTATACT
>Ga0190314_1000610_pt1 | contig 11830 bp, 20 predicted proteins | sample 4870071112_MG_FD_165055 | JGI IMG/M metagenome (GOLD analysis project Ga0190314, IMG submission 165055) | Hydrothermal vent sediment bacterial communities from Southern Trench, Guaymas Basin, Mexico - 4870-07-11-12_MG | ecosystem: Environmental > Aquatic > Marine > Hydrothermal vents > Sediment ...
AGCGAATTCAACGATAGGAGCTGTATATTCAGCAGTAAAAGAATTAGAAATAAAAGAAGAAATAAAAACGAAGAAAAAAGGAAATAGAACTGTAGTGATAATATGGGAAACGTGATAACAAACTTTTTCAATAGAAAAAAAGTTGAAAAGATAAGGAAATTTATAGAGTATATAAAGAAAAATAAAGAAGACATAGAATCGATAACTTTGATAGACGATCAGTATAACCTTGATGAATTAGATGATTTATTCGTTCATAATAACAAATTATACGCAAAATCAAAGGATGATGGTATATCATATGAAGTAAGAAAGAACGATACAATCTGGGTTAAGTTCAAGGATGGAATAGAAATTGAATTCATATTGAAATGAGGATGATAGTGTACAGAAGGTTCAAAGAAGCAGAGGAGATATCAAAAAAGAGATTAAAAAAGATAGTAGATGAGTATGTAAGCTTACTTGAAGAAATAGCAGAAGCTTATAATGAAAAGCTAAAGGAAAAAGGGCAAGAAATGGACGCTATAACATTACTGTATGCATCGGCGTTTGCAACTTTGAACACGATTACAGTGATACTCGATACTTACCAGAACGTCGTGAAGAGTTTTATAGAAAAAGTTGAAGAAGAACAAAGAAATGAACGTAGTAGATTTGCTTGCTAACCTAATATTATTTTTTATAATATATGTGATAATGAAATTGTATGAAAAGAAAAGTTTATTAAGAAGATTATTAAAAAGACGGAGAATTTAAAAATAGTGTAATTATTTTTTTAACATGATTAAGTTCATGATAATTTCTTTTCCGAGAACGGGAACAGCATTCACATATAAAGTATTAAAAGAACATTATAACTTATATGGATTGTATGAACCTTTCAATAAAGATTATCCAGAGTTTGCGTTAAGAGGAAATTGCTTAACTCACGACGTAATAGGTGAAATTAACCACGATTATTATAAGCTACCAAAAGAATTACTTGAACGAATTTATGAAAATGCAAAAACATGGATGCACGAATGGGTTTGGAACTTGTATCCAGATATTGAAGTAGGAGGGAGTTATCTAAGAATATTAAGAGAAATAGATAGATTGGATGGAAATTGGTTAATAAAAGATGTTTACATATGGATACATTTAAAGGAAATATGTGAAAGATTTAAGCATTGTAAAGTTATAGCGTTGAAAAGACCTGTTGAAGAAGTATATAATTCTTACATGGGTTGGTGGGATAAAACTGACAAGTATGCAATGGGGAAGCAGATAACTAATGCCTTTATGATTTCAGTATTTTTTAGAAAGATATTTGATTACTTTCCATATAATGAATTAACAAAGGAAACATTTAAAGACATGTTAAAAAAAGTATATGCGGAATATATTGAAGTAATTGATAATTGTTTACAGTATGATAACTTTATACTAATAGAGTTTAAAGGAAAGTTATCGGAAAAGGATATATTAGATAAGGTAAAATGGTGATTGAGATACTTAAATGGAATGTCCACGAAAAGAAAATAAAGGAATATTTCAAGGATAAGAAGTATAATGTGGCAATAGACATTGGAGCATCAGATGGGCAATGGTCTTATTTTTTATCACAAATTTCAGAAAAAGTTTATGCATTTGAACCTAACAAAAAGTTATACAACATTTTAATTAAAAATATGGAAGAATTGGGATTGTTAAATAAGAAAGTCTTTTGTTATAACATAGCTTTATCAAGTATAAAAGGAAAAACGAGGTTTTACGATAAAGAGACGTTAGTTCATTCTTCAATAGTTGATGACAAGCATAAAGAAGTTAAAACAAAAGATACTTACGACGTAGAGACTGAAACGATTGATAACTTATTCAATAACATAAAAGTAGATTTTATTAAAATAGATACGGAAGGACACGAGTATAACGTTTTATTAGGTGCATACGAAGTTTTAAAGAGAGACAAGCCAAATTTATGTATTGAAATACATAATAACATAACAAAAAATACGTTTTACGATGAATTATGTAGAATATTAAACGTAATCGTTGACGTATATTCTGAAAAACCCTATAATAGTTACGTAATGACGAAAAAAGTAATCATAGATTGGTATGGAGATAATAACTATATCATAATAATATAATATATAACAATGGGAGAGGTATACAACGAGTTAAGAAAAAGAGAGGGAGAGGTATTATATGCGAAGGATTGGAATAAGTTAGTAGCTTATGTAGACAAGCATGAAGTGATATTAAGAGACCCAATATTTACATTATATAAGAATAGAAATGTAATATATTATAAAGATACTTCTACAAACGAATATAAAGAAGTTATAGTGAAAATATTAGACGTAGAGTTTATTTATGAAGATTCTACTTTAAAGCAAATCGTTTTTTATGTATTTGATGAAGAAGCTAATCAAACTATTCAATTAAAGAGAGATTTGATATATGATGAAAACGGCAATTTAATTAAGATATCAGAGTTTTATAAGTAATATGATAGTAAAAATACCATTCAATTTGATAAATGTGAACCAAAGCGGAGAAAACTTAGAGATAGTGTTTCCTTGCAATGACAAGTGGTATAGGATGGATTGGGACAAAGTTCCAGAAAAGTTTAAGATACTATATGTAGCAATGTTAAAGCTACAAGGATTAGAAATTCCTGAACATCTAAGAAAATACGAGAAAGATACGATTGACATTTCAGACATTAACATAGAGATAGACCTAAGCCAATGTGAAGAAATTCCAGAAGAATATCCATTGTAAATATGCCGATAACTTACGATTCTACAACCAATACAATTACAGTAGTAGGGTCAAAAAACGGAAGCCCTTACACTTTTGAGGATATTTATCAAGCCGACGTAAATAATGGATGGGGAAAATTCACGAAACTTAGCGAATGTGTTTACAAAACTACTGCTAAGCTTCAATTCGGCGATGGTAGCACTGAAACGCTATTCGAAGAGAAGGGAACGGTTTTAGTAGTTGAAACTCAAGCAAGCTATAATGGTGAACGCATTATAAACTTTAAAGCAAACTGTAACGCTACTTTTGGTGAGAAAGTAATTACAGATGGAGAAGAAAATTATCAAAAAGGATGTACATTTGTGCTATATCAAAGCTCATATATCGCATACTTCAATGTTGAGAAAGATAGCGATGTTAAGTTTTATGCGTGTAGCTTTATACTAAGAGATGATTCACATAGATTTGACTTTAGAGGATATGCAAAGGAAGTTAAAGGTTGTTTATTCCACAATGTAGTGAGAGACTTAAGATATACTGAGTTTCACAAGAACATAATAACGGGCAAATGGGGTTATATGGAAGACGTGGTTAATTGCGACGTTCAGGATGTTTACATTAAGACGACTGTTGCGCAAATGACATGGGTCGTAAACTCTGCTGGGCAAGTTTTTAGAAATTTAAGAGGTTCGTCAAAAGATAGGTTAGCGAATGTTTACAGGTTGCGCTCTCCGAATGTGGCTAAATATGTAAACTGTAAACCGCATAACTGGAAAATCGGGTGGTATTTGGCTGAAGGAGATATAAGCGGAGAAATCCAAAGAGTTTATACAGTAGTATTCAAGGTTACAGATATAAACGGTAATCCATTATATGGCAGAGTTGTTAAAGTATATGATAGAAACAACAACTTAATAGCAGAAGCCCAAACGGATGAAAACGGACTAACAGAAGAAGTCGAGATATTATACGCAAAGCTCACAAATCCGTATGATGATGGGACATGGCATAAGTTCTATGAAGACGATTGGGAATACTTTAATCCATTTGTAATTGAGGTTTGGTATGGTTCGGAATTAGAGTATAAAGGAATTCTAACGGATTTGGATGTGGATTCTACATACATTCAGATAACGGTTAAACCTTCAAGCTTTACTTTAAGCGATATATACAACGAGATTAAGAAACACGACGCAAAGATGACGGCATTTAAGTTTATATAAGGATAATTATTCCCAAAACCTGTTAACAGGCTGAATAACTTTGTTCCATATAACAACTCTATCTATTTCGTTTAGAATGTTCGGATCTAAGCCGTAACTTTCGAACTTATATCTCAAAATAGAATGTTCTCTTTTCCTATCGACCAACCATTCATACAAAAACATTACAGACCATAATAAAATAGCATAAAGTAAATAATATTTTCTTTGAACGGATGTTATGTCAAATCTATCTAAAACTCTTTTAACGTTGTTTAAGCAAAAGTCCAACCTTATTTGCCAAGATTTCCACTTATTTATAATTCTATCTACAATTGGTTCAATTTTCTCTTTTAACCTTTCGTCAGTCCAATTTTGCTTATACTTAAAGTATCCTTGAAAGTTCCAATGTTTACACGTCATAAATATTTTCGTTAAGGTATAGATATTTCAAACTTTGGTTTAAACGTGTAGTTAACGTCCACGTTTATGTTCAAGTTGTCTGCAGTTAAAAGTTTGTGATACAACGCGCCTTGCACCCATCCATCGCTATAATACCATCCTTTTAAACGAACGTAAAGTTCTACTTTCGTCACTGTCTTTGATTCTGAATAAAAGTGAGAAGCGTAGATTATAACTTTTCTATTAGTTAAATCAATCGTTGCAGTTGCAGATTCAGTTACAGAAGTCCCATCAGAATGATAAATTTTCATTTCTGCTGAATGATTCAAGAAATCGAGTTTTTCGTCGTAATAACTATCGTAATAAGCCCAGTAGTCTGCGTTACCACTCAAAGCTAAATCTTTATATTTTGAAGCTATTTGAAGTTGGTCATCGCCCACAGGTGAATATTCGTATTCAATCATGTAATACGCTAAAAACGATAAAGAAACATAGACAAAAGAATCGTGAATCGTTACGTTTGTCCCTGCGACTAACTTAGTTTGTATTCCAACTACTAAAACGTCTCCAGCCTCTATCGTCGTTGTCCCGACATTTTCCAAAAGCAAAGGTGCGTTAAAAGACCAAGCAAACTTTCCCGCACCAGAACTAAAGTTAGTTTTTACATAAAGTGCTACGGCGTCAATCGTTTTTGATTCTGAGTAAGGACCAAACTTTGCTGAATTCGTTACAACTCTGTTAGCTTCGTCTAATTCAACTGTAGCGTCTTTTTCGTCGATAATTGTCGTTAAATCGTTATCCGAAATTCCTTGTCCTATTGCAATCCTCCACTTTGTATATTTTGTTCCGTCAGCGTCAATTACAGATACTTTTTCGAAGTGATTTAAAGTTGTTGTTGAACCATCCCTATTCGTTATAACTAAGTCATTCGTATACACAGACTTTAACATTCTGAAAAAGTTTTCGTGAAAACTATTGCACTCTTTTTCGATAACTACTTCCCTACCGTCTTTTTTTATTATTTTCAGTATTACCTTAGCTTGTAATTTCATAGTTAAATATAATTTCAATTTCTTTTATAACTTTTAAGGGTGGAACTAGTTCGTAATTAAAAGATACGTTAACTTCTTTCGATATTTTGATTGGTGGAACAAGCGAATAGTTAAAAGACACGTTAATTTCTTTTTCAACTTCCAAAGGTGGGACTAGAGAGTAATTAAAAGATACGTTAATTTCTTTTTCAACAGTTAAAGGTGGAGTTAATTTGTAACTAAATTTAGTTTTTAACTCTTTTGATACTAATATTGGTGGAACTATTTCGTAACTAAATTTAGTAGAAACGGGAAGTGCTTTTAGAAGGGGTGGATAAATTAAAGGAGTTGACGAAACTTTAATATAAGCTTTTGCAACGACAGGATGTTTTCTACCAATATTTAACGCTGTTTTACTCTTTTCTTTATCGAATCCTCTTTGAATCATTTCGTAATAAACGTTATCGTGTTCAACGTCTAAAGAAGAAAAAACATACTTGTATTTTTTGTTCCACAACTTCTTTGCATATCCGAGATATGAAGGAAACATTCTCCTTAACTCTTCGTCTGTAAATCCTAAAGATTTTAGTTTAGGAATAACAATCCACTCAAAAAACATTTGCTTAGTTAATTCATCTAATAACCTTTCAGACGCGCGTTCTTTTATCAAATCAACTAAAATATAATAAAGTCTTTGTTTCCAGTACAGTTTGTACCTTTTAAGTCTATATGTTATATCCCTATAACGATACTTCATATACGATTTTAAAAAAATAAATTAAAGTAAGATAAACTTGTTCCTACCCGAGCCTTCAACCCTTATTACACCTCTAACTTTTAACCAATGTATTACGTTATACACAGTCTGCCTGTGACATCCTGTTCTCTTTATAACTTCCTCTACCAATACCCTTTCCTCTATTTTGGTAACCCCCATGTCCTTATAATCTTGTAGCAGTAGTAATACAAGTTGCTTCACGTTCATGGTTATTTTATTATTAGCTTTAGCATATTAAACCTTTGCGGTGTGTTATCCGAAAATCGACAGATTTTTTTTAACTCAGTAGTGATTTTATTTTTTAATTTAATTAATTAACTATTTGATAATTACTTTAATTAATTATTACTACTATAATACAATACTATTGATTTTTTGCTAATATATATCCTGAAGTATTGTATAATAAAACTAATAATAAAATCACAACTGTTAGATGATTAAAAAAGATTGAAAAATTTGTTCGATAATTTTTTTAAAAGTTTGATGAAAAATGAAGTGGCGAGACGACACCACGCAACAACAATCGATATCAGATATGTTAAGTGATTTAAAATCAACAACGGTTGCTATTTTTTACGTAGACGCTGTATCCTTTAAAAACGTAGCAGAAACGATTTCTGAGATATTAAAACAAAATCAAATTCACACATACATAGACATATTTGAAAATTCTTTATCTTCTAACTTTATAAGAAAGATGCAATTGTTCGATAAAAGAATATTCATAGTTCCTCTTGGTTCTTTTTACGTTTCGAACTTAACTCACGTTATTTCAATGTCAACTAAAAAAAGAAATATCATATATTACACAGTCGAAGGAGACACTTTATACAAAAACTTACTTTTGAAGTTAAATCTACAAAATATTTCAAAGTATGCTAAAATAATAGCAAATTCTTATTACACTTACAACATAATAAGAAAACACGACGTAAAAATAACAGACGTAATTTATCACTCCATACCAAAAAGTTATATAAATGATGCCAAAAAACTAAAAGATTGGGCGTATGAATTCTTTAAAGAAAACTATGATGTTGATTTAACTGATAAGTTCGTTTATATGACAAATGCAAACAAAAATACAAGAAAAGGATGGGATAAATACGTAAAAGCTTTAACTATGTTTTATAAACATTGTTTAAAAAACAAGATAGAAGATACCGTGCACGTTTTAATAACAGATTACAACTTAAAGCAACACAAATTCATAAAAAAGTTAATAGAAAAGAAAAGGATAATACAACTTGATTTAGGAGGAAGCTTATCCTATAAGGAAATATTGAGTTTATACAATGTAAGTAAAGTTTATGTTGTTTCTTCAAAGTCAGAAGGTTTTTGCATGCCAATTGCAGAATCTTTATATTTTAATAACTGTGTAATATGCGTTAAACATCAATTGTTTAAAGAGTTAATAAGAGAAGACGTTGCGTATTTCTTTGATTATGAATCGATAATACAAAAACCAAACGAACATGGATTTATGTGCGAATACTACGAATACGAAGCTTCTGAATTAGCAAAAACTATGTTAAAAGCTTATAAGAATCAAGATTTAACAGAAAAAAAGAGAAAAGCAACTAAAAAGTATTACGATAAGTTTCTCGCGGAAAACAATTATCCAAAATTCTTGTTACATTTATCTACTTAAATCTTAACAATGATAGGAATAGTTTATTTTTGCAACTCTTTTATGTGAGGGAGGTAATGAACGTATATTGCACCTTTTGAATCCTCATAACAAAATAACTTTCGTTTTTCTTTTAGAACTTTGGCGTAACATATTAATAAAGTGTAATAAACGATGTTTTTAATTACATTCTCGTAAACATACTTACTTACTATCTCATCGTAAGCAGATAACACATTTTTTTTAACGTCTTCGTCTAAATCTAACTTATACAATCTTCTTTTAACTTCAGAAGCTTTGTTAATGAACTTTTCTAAAGTCTTTATTTCAGCGTCTAACAAGTCCTCTAACTTTCTAATACACTTGTTTTCCTCAAGTCTTATCACGTTTTCCTTTGGTATCAATATCATAAAAGAAGTATAACTTGCAATTTAAACAAATTTTTCCTATGATAACGTACTTTCCTCCTCTCTTAATATAAATACTCTTCATATTATTATTACATCTGGGACACAAGGTTACCTTTGACATAATATACCAACATGACCTTTCATTTATAAATTTTGAACACAATGGGTTCTTGATAACTCAAAAGTGAAACAACAAGATAAACTTTATATAGTAGTAAAAATACATTATATATTGAGATGGTAAGGTCTGACGTATATAGGAAGAAAAAGTATGAAGCAAAAGTCGACCCAACAGTAATTCAAAGTAGATTTACAGCGTTAAAGGATATAATGGTAGAGCAAGTTGATACACAATTTAGCAACTTAGCAACAATAGAAACTCAAGTAGGTGCTATTTTAGACTCGCACGGAGTTCCTCCAAACCAAAGACCTTTCTATATCAATGTTGCAAGAGAAGTTTACAGGTTATCAAGGAAATTTGCAGGGCAAACGTTAACTAACGAGGCTTGCATAGTAAGAAGCAAGTGGATTTCAAGAGGTTTAGACCCAGCCATAATTGACGAGATTTTGGCGTTATTTGGAATAACTTGCGTCTATTAATAGCATCTAACTAACTTTATTTTTTATTATAATGATATCCGGAAAAGAAGCAGAACAGAGATTAATGTATTATTTAGGAAAATATGATTCAATAAGATATAAGATAATAAGAAAATATGACGAAATTTTAAGCAGATTAAAATCAAGATACAAAGATTTTCAATATATAATTGATGAAAATAGAATAGATATAAACCCAGCACTAATTTCAATAATTGTAATGGCTGTATGGTTTTGTATAGATAATTTACCTTTCTACATACATATGTATCAAAAAGCAAGAGGTGTTGATCTTGATTCAGTTGAAAGAAGATTAAGAGATAGAAATTACTTAATAAGAAATAAGTTTGAGCTTGTTAAAAACTTAATTAAATCAAAAAATTATGATAAAGCAAAAGAGGTTTTAAACGAAATTGAATCGATAATAAATGACTATAAAAACGATGTTGAGTCGTTTAAGAATATGTTAAAACAACACAAAACATATGATATACATTTAAAAATAATAGACGCATATGAGGATACTCTTGAATATTATGAAAAATTAATTAATAAAGAACATGACAAAACAAAAGCTTCTGAGTTGATAAGCACATTAAATGATTTAGTTAACAAAGCAAAGGAAAACAAAGTATACAGAGCATATTATAAATTGAGATATAAAGTTAGATACTTGGAGTATAGAAAAAGGTATGTTGATAATTATGAAGATTGGATGAGAAAGTATTTAACAAGAAAAATGCAAAGAATAAACGAAAGAAAAAGATACTATTTAAATAGGGTTAAAATGAAATTGTTTAGGATATTAGATTATTTTGTTAGAAGGTATAAGGATATAGCAAAACATGTAATAGTTACATATTCGACTCAATTTGATGTATTAAGAGAATATAGACAAAGTAGAGGTTTTTAATGCTTAAATATTCTTTAAAAAGAGCTTATAACAAGTTTAACAAGCAACAACAGGAACTCATATTTTCAAAAGTAAAGGAGTTAACATATGATAAAGTATATTATGAATTAGCTTATCAGTTAGAAGTTGAAAAACACTTTATAGATTATGCAAATAGAAAGATAGAAAGGTGTGAATGGACGTCGTGGGACGCAATGCTAACGTTTTCGTTTTGTAAAAAAATAGTTTACAAGCATAGAAAGTTTACAAACAAAACTTTTGAGTTAATTTATCAAAACATACTTGATTTCATTAAAAAACACGATATAGACGTCAATAAGTATAAAGACCTATTCGAGATGGCGAAGAAGTTAAAGATAATAATGATTATGAATAAAGTAAGTGTAACACGCAGGGTTCAAAGTATTTAAGTCAAGGGTCATGTCGGATTACAGGGCAAGTGGTCACATAGGGTTCAATGTTTATAAATCAAGGGTAACATAATTAAACAATGAGTAAAATGCAATTTTATAAAGTAAAGTGCAACTGGGACATTGAAGGAACTAACAATTACGTTAACAATTACACGATTGATAAAATAGACTTTGAGAAATATAAAAACAACTGGACAGTTAATTTTTTGTTTGAACAAAGGATATTACAAACTGTTAAAAGAGTTTTACAAAAGTATAACTTAACACCAATAGAATTACAAACTTACTTGTTATACGCTCAAAAACTATTCAAAACGCAATTAAAGTATAAATGGAAAGTTGATAGGGAAAGATACGTATCAATTATCAAGCAAGAGTTTTCAAAGTATAACTTAAACCCTGATATTTTAAACGAAATAGATAAGATAATAATATACAATAGGTATGAAAGACCTTATGAATTTAAGAAAGCTTTCGTCTTAGGAACGTCGCAACTTAATAAATATTATTTATTATAAATCGTTAATATGATATTAATAGTTCAATGCCCACATTGTAATAAAACAATGAAATATCAACCAAAATCGAATAACAAATACAATTGGACGAAAAGATGTCCTTATTGTAATAAAGTCTTTAGAGTAATGTTAAAGAACAAACCAACGTTTGAAAGAATCGTTAAGATAATAAAATAATGGATTACTTCTTGTTTTTAATTAAGATTTCGAAAATAAACTTTCTTAACTCTTTAACGTCTTTTTTAATTTCTGTAACTTCGTCGTTAATGTATTTAATCCTCTCTTTTATAATAATTAGATCCTTTTGGAAATTATCAATTCTCTCAAAAAGTTCAATCAGTTTAAACAAACACGAAACGCTTTTAAAAAGCTTTGAAACTTTGTTGTAAGACATTTTAATAAGTAACGTATCAAGTAACTTATTAAAAGTAATTGTCGTTAAATAAAATATAGTATTTTTGTAAAGTAAATACTCTAATGGACCATTTATTCAATAATTTATCAAACAATTTATCAAAAAATTCGTTTAACAATTTGTTTAATTTTCGAGTTGATGAAGAAAAATTTAAATATGATGATGATAATAAATAACATTAACGTGACATTGAAAGAACACATCTTGAAAAAAATAAATGAGTTAAAAGCAAAAGGAATAAAGGAAATAGAATTATCAGAGTTGGTAAAGGAAATAGTGAAAGAAGCGAATTCAACGATAGGAGCTGTATATTCAGCAGTAAAAGAATTAGAAATAAAAGAAGAAATAAAAACGAAGAAAAAAGGAAATAGAACTGTAGTGATAATATGGGAAACGTGATAACTAACTTCTTAAACAAAAAGAAAGTAGAAAAGATAAAGAAATTCGTAGAATACATTAAAAAGAACAAGGATGACATAGAATCGATAACTTTGATAGACGACCAGTATAACTTTGACGAGTTAGAGGATATTTATGTATACAAGGACAAGCTATACGCAGTATCGAAAGATGAAGGGATATCCTACGAAGTAAAAAAAAGTGACACAATTTGGATCAAATTCAAAGACGGAATAGAAATTGAATTTAGTTTAAAGTAAAGATGATAATATACAGAAAGTTTAAGGAAGCTGAGGAGATATCAAAAAAGAGATTAAAAAAGATAGTAGATGAGTATGTAAGCTTACTTGAAGAAATAGCAGAAG
>Ga0190314_1000612_pt1 | contig 11826 bp, 20 predicted proteins | sample 4870071112_MG_FD_165055 | JGI IMG/M metagenome (GOLD analysis project Ga0190314, IMG submission 165055) | Hydrothermal vent sediment bacterial communities from Southern Trench, Guaymas Basin, Mexico - 4870-07-11-12_MG | ecosystem: Environmental > Aquatic > Marine > Hydrothermal vents > Sediment ...
TGCTGTTACATATAATGGAATGTATATACGTGTACGAATTATTACATATAACCGGGTATATGTACGACGATACGATGTTTGTTGTGGTGGTTAGTGTGTCGAGTATGCATATCGATATCGATACGGATACGAGGACAACGAGGATGAGGAAGAGATATGGTGTTAGAACAGAATTATGTCTCCGCGTTCAGTCGCCTTCTTCACAAGGTCGAAAACCCTTTTAGCCGGTATGGGTAGCTCTTCGTTTACCTGTTTCGCTATTTCTATTCTTTCCTTGAATTTCTCTTCCAGTTCCTTGTAGAACACCGGTGATTTGAATCCATGTTTAACCGAGTATATATACATGTTTGCGTGGAACATCAGCATCTGCTCCCTTGTCCACCTTCCTTTCCACCGCTTCTCCTTTCCCTTGTTGATGCGGTGCGCGTAAATGAACGTATCCGATTTTGTAAATACGCAGCCTATCCTAGCCGCTGTCAGCATAACGTCGGTTACCTCGTAGCCGTAGCCGGGTAACAGGTATATGTATCCTGATTGAATATCGGCTATACGACTCAGTATCGATGTTTCTATCGAGAATACCGGCTCGCCGAAGAAGTATACGTATTTCGATTCCTTACCTATGAAGCGTATCTTTCTAATATCGTTATAATCGTGAACCGTACCTATGTACATGAACGCCTTGCCTGCAAGCTTATCGGCTATCAACAGCTGCTTTTCCACAACGGGGAACATGAGAAACACGTTGTTCCCAACCGGTTTCCCAGACCGCGGTATGAACATTACGTGGCAGTCCGACTGTATAAACACCCTGTACCCCAGCTCCACAGCAATATGGGCTAGCATGTTACGGTTATTACCTATCCCCTTCTCCCCCGATACAGCTACCGTTATCCTGTACCTGCTAAGAATGTTCTTGTGGCTATCTGGCACCTTTTCATCGTAACCAACTATAACATCGTAACCCATGTTAAGCGCTGACCTTATCGTTGTTTCAACAGCGTAGGGCTCCTCAAGCGCATGACATGATATGCATACAACCGTATCTGACAACCGCACCACCGCGTGGAGAAACACGTACAAAAAATAAATCGGTTACCTCCTCCTCCCCAGCCCGAGCAGTATCAGAATCAGCACGAATATTACTAGCAACCAGAACCACCACTGTGTCCATATCGGTGCGGGTGTTGGTGTGGGTGATGGGCTTGGTGTTGGAGTTGGTGTCGGTGTAGGGGTCGGTGTTGGGGTCGGCTGTGCAACGTCAAACGTTATGTTCTGCGAATCGTGTACCACACCGGTGTCAGCGTCCTTAGCCTCGACAGTCCATGTATATGTACCTGTTGCTGACGGTGCTGTTACCGTTACCCCAACCGTTACCTGCTCACCGGGGTTCACGGTGCCGGCGACTGTAGAGCCCTGTATAACGTTGTTTTCGTCAAGCACCGTTACTTCTAACCTGCCTGCATCGCTGCCATCGTTAATAACGGTTACATTGATTGCGAACGTTTCGCTCGGCGCGACAGTTGTTGGGTAATCTACGTCCACTATTCTGAATGCTGGTGTTGGTGTTGGAGTTGGTGTCGGTGTCGGTGTAGGGGTCGGTGTTGGGGTTGGCGTGGGCGTGGGTGTAGGTGTAGGTGACGGTGTTGGAGACGATATATTATATGAATCGGTATCGGGGTCATACGTTATAACCGGATCGCTCCAGAAGTCGGACACCTGTGTTGGCTCGGTTATTGTCTTGTCGAAGTCTATTTCCTGTAGAGTTGTTGTTAGCTCTGCCCTGTCCTCAAGGGTTGTGCCATACTCGCTTGCCGTGCCGAACCACGCGACCGCTATCTCCTTTAGGTAATCACCATTGTTCATCGATTCTGCATCGAGCTGTGGATACAGGTACATCTCCCTGTTGCCCGCTAATGCACCTTTGTACGTTACCGTTCTATTCGTAACCAGCGACTTTATGTTCACAATGAATGACCTATCTATCGATCTGCTGGTCTTCAGCACCTTGCCTTCAATCGCAAATGCGTTGTCATAGTTGTAGCCGGACGGTAACGACGTGTACTCATGCCACGAACCATCGTAGTACTTATAACCCCATTCGACATCGGACGGCATACCGCCCTCGTGCCCCTCAACCGCAAGCGATACCGTCGCGCCACCCTGCTGGTGCACCGTAAATGATGTCACTGCTGCAAACTTGCGTGTGAATATTACTTTCTTCTCCGCTAGATCGATTGTTCTTGCATACACAACATCGGCTATATGGTCACCGGTTGCGCGGTATATCGACCCTTCGAGCACCCATCCAACTATATCACCGTCGAAGAGCCACACCAGCCTAGACGGTACCGCTACGGGCTGGTACGTTACGTTAACCGCGCTGTCGGCGTTCAGGTACACCGTGGTTCTGTGTCCGTAGCCGGGGTATATGCCGAACCGTATGTAGTTTGGCTTGTTCACCTGAAGCGTCGATCCGTCCGTCTCCATGTAGTGGATCTGCACGCCGTCTGCATCTATCACGAAGCCGCCGTAGCCGTGTCCCGTTTCGTATATATCGTACAGCCTCCCCAGCTCATCCCACCTGAAGTACACCGCCTCTTCGAAGCCCACGCCGAACGTCTCCGACTCGCAGAAGAACCTGAGCCTTATACCTGACGTCACAGAATTTCCAGTTAACGACATGTTCTCGTTTGATATACCGAAAAGGTTGTCCTCCGCTGGCATCTCATCTCCTATACCTATTGTAATATGCACATCGTTGCCCTCAACCACCAACGTATTATCCGATAGGTTAGCCGAACCGCTGAGTACCCTTATGTAGAGGTTGCCCGCGCGATACAGATCAACATCTATGCCCTCAATTGTTGTCGATGATGTTATTGTAATCGATACTGTAACGCCACTGCCGATCAGCCTAGCCTTAACGCCGCGTCCCCTGCTCCACACAACAGCCATCTTTATGTCCCAGTACTGTGTGCCCCCAACAAGCACCCGATCCTTGTACAGCAGCACATGGTTTGGAAGTATGAACATGCGCACCAGCTGACCTTCATCGAAGTTCGTGCCTCCACGAGCAAAGTGCATCTCAACGTAGTCCGAGCCACTGTAGACCCTATACCCAAAGTTCTTCAGTATACCGAATTCGTTGTCTAGCGTAAGTTCATCCGTTGTGTAGCTGTGCTGCAATGACCAATCAAACGACATTCTACCCACACCTCATAATGATATAAAGAGGATAGGGTAAATTAATATTCTTGGTGACACATATGAAGTGGTACGAGCTGCTGAGCAGGCTGCGCACGATATACATGTTGCAGTACCCGCCACTGATAAGGTGGTTCAAGCTGTGGCAGTTCAAGGACAGGGTGTTCATAACGGATCTGGAGTACGTCGAGCTATCCATGGAGGCGCTCCGCGGCTTCCTCACGTTCTGGAGGAGGTACGTGCTCCCCAACCTGATGTACCGCTCGGAGGTGTTCGACTGCGACGACTTCTCGATATACCTGAAGGCTAAGGCTTACGAATACTTCGACTTCCAAGTGAACTCCTTTGGACTCGCCTACGGGTGGCTGTGCTACGGAAACGACTGCGGCTACCACATGTGGAACGTTGCAGTTACCGATGTTGGTGTCGTGTTTGTAGAGCCGCAGTTAGGCGAGGCGTTGAGGTACAAGCGTAACGGTACCCTAAAAATAGTGTCCGATGATGGGTTTACATATACGCTCGACGGTGTTATAATCTAGCTGTTATCGTTGAAAATCTTTTTCTCTATCCTTCTGAGCCTCATGTCTAGCTGCACGATTTTGTACAGTATAAACAGGAGTATACTTATCGTTGATATATCAACCGATACCGAGATACCGTCCATACGTATCACCTAGACCCTATTATGTACCCAACTAACAGACCCGCTACGAATGCGCCGCCAATGTACATCGTCATCTCTTCCATAGCTTCGCTCTTGCCAATGTTGTACGCGGTTCTTATGTAGCTCTTGCTGTCCTCAAGTGCGCTGACCGACGCGGTGTAGAGCCTCTCTAGGTCGCTCTTTATAATGTTGTACGCCTCGTCAGATATCTTGCCTTGGTTGTGCAGCTCTTCGAGCCTGCTCAGCGCCTCGTTGTATATACCGGTTATGCGCTGGATAGCGGCATCCACCTTGGTTATCAGAGTCGTTACAGGAGGCGGCTTCTCGGTGGATTTGTACGCTGTTAGCGCTGCTAGCCCGCCCAGCGCGCCCGCGGTCGCGAAGCTCAATATAGCTGCTCCAAACGTCGATGCCCCTATGTACGCGGCTATACCGGCGCCGATGAAGCCGCCCGCTACTCCGACTAGCATAGCCATTGCTACTATAAACAGGGCGCGTTTGAACTCCTCCCACCCGAAGCCCAGCGGAACAGATATCGTTACATCAACGACCAAGTTATCCCTATTGATATCAACGGAGACCACACGCCCCTGAAACGTCTTTACCATCGAGTTGACAGCGTAGACAGAGATTATCGGTGATATGTCCTCGCCCGATATGTTGCCCTTTACCCATGCACCCAACAGTTCCGCAATAGCGGAGGGATCCTCAGTATTCGATGCCAGCTGCGCGAGAAACTTGTTCATATCGTTGAGGCTGTTGAACCTGTACCTTATCGTCATCAGCGCGAACTTCACCCATCCCGTGTCGTAGGTATCGTCGCTCATCATCACAAGCCTGCCTAGCTTCGTATCCTTGTCGTAGTAGTAGAGCAGCACTATGTACTTGTCAGGGTTGCTCGGTACGAAGTCCATGGGTGGGGCTTCGAAGGTGAATCCGGTCTGCTTATCTAATATGATTATCCTCATCAGCTTATCCCTAGCTATGGGCGTTACGGGGTCGCCGGTCTTCAGTATGTACTCGATCGCGTTTCCGCCCTTCAGCACGTATATGCCGTCGGCTAGGTCTGTGAACGATGACCATAGGTGGAGCGCCCCGCAGCTACCGTCGTATATCGTTCCTAGATCCGCTACCTTCTCGTTCTTGAGGTTGTACGCTTCAAGGGTAATCGACGATTCGCCGGGGTTACCCCAGAAGCACGCGTAAACCGAGTTCTTCTGAACCGATGAATATACCCTCGATGTAAGGTAGAGTATACCCACAGCTACCACCTATTTAACAAATAGAATGAAAACGGGTAAAAAACCGATTGGTTAGGTCAATCAGCTAGAGGTGCCGCCGCCGGTCGATCCAGAGGGCGTCCCGGATACGTATATCTCTGCGTACACCGCCTTGAAGCCGGTGTGAGCCAGTATCTTGTGGGTGCCCTCCTCAAGGGCGCTGGGCAGCGTTATCTTTGCGTACCCGTTGCCATCGGTTGTCGGTGCTGTGCTGAAGCTCACCTCGCTTCCATCGATGATAACCTTAACGGTTTCGTTGGGGTCTAGGTTGTACACCTCTATGGTCTGGGTGTCGAGGGGTACTAGGAACGGTATCTCCCTAACGCCGTAGTGTATCGCGTACTTTATCCCGAGGCTACCGATAGCCCTGACAGCCCTCCCCGCGAGCGCAAGGCGACCCTGCACCAGCTTGTCACCAGCTAGCACGAAAACCACTAGGCTGACACCGAAGTAGAGCACCGGCTTAGCCCACATCTTCAGGTTCTTTACAACGCTATCGACGAACCCCTTGTTCTTCAGAGCCTCGACCCATACCCTATCAACCGCGTACATGGATAGTCCTTCGACACCTGTGGCTATCGCGTAGTCCTTTATCACGTCCGGGTTTATGAACGACATATACTCCACCCCATTCGTGGTATACGTTTATACACACGGTGCTTATATCTCTTCCGTTTCCCTCTCCACGAGCTCCGCCACCTTATCGACCGTTAGACCGTAGCGCCGTATAACGCTCTCGATACCCCTGAGCTCAGCCTCGATAACGTCCTCGCAGCTCATCCCCCTCTCCGCGCAGAGGTGCTCTATACCGCCTACAATGGTCATCCTACCCATCACGTAGCACGCGACGCAGTTGGGCATGTACTGGGTCGATAGGTAGCCGTGCTCCACAATCGGCGACGCGCACTTGGAGCAGAGACCGAGCATAACCTCCTTGTACTTGTCGGGTTCGAGCTTCTTGAACATGTCGTACAGTTCACGTATATCCATATGCAACACCCGTTACTCTTTAAGCTCCTCGGTTATTATGTCTATAGCCTCCTCCACGAGCGGCATGAAGTCGTCCACCGACTCAAACCCGAGCTTCCTAGCTATGTACTCGATGAACTCCTCCTTGCTCATCTTACCCGCCTTGACTTCCAGTGCCTTGCTTACCATATCATCAACTATTAACTTGACGTGTTCTGGTGCGTTCCTGAAGTACTTCTCCTTTATACTGCTGATATCCTTAACATCCTTGATCTCCTTGAGGATGCGCCTGATGCGCAGAAGGTAACCGATGTTCCTGATAGCTACACGTATAGACATGGATTTCATCACCAAGTAGACAGAAATGAAAGGGGGTAAAAAACCGTTTCGTTAAGCGGGCTACGGAATGGGCACGGCTCCGGCTGCCCTACCCGGTGTCCCGGACGCCCCGAACGCATCCATTATCTCGCGCAGCACCGTTGGGTCGCAGCCCATAGCAGCCCACCTAGCCATCTCCGCGGACGCCGCGTTGACTAGAGCCTGACCGCTGAACCTCTTCGCTAGGTGGTAGAGCCTTCTTGCGAAGTTGATGTACTTTATCCTGTCGTTTCCGAATATTCCGTGGTTGTCGAGTATCTGGTAGATACCCTTCTCCTCAAGCTCCGCGAACACATCCTTGACCCTATCGACCCTGCGTGTCATAACCTCCTTCTTAGCCTCGTACTTCTGTGTGCTAGTCCTCAGACCAGCTATGAAGGACTCCTCTATCATTGTGGGGGTTCTCCTTGCGCCTCCAGACCTGCGAGCCATAGATATCACCTTTCGGTAATTATTGTATACCACCGCGGTATATAACCCTAGCCCCTGTCTAGACCCCTACTAAGATTACTTATCCAAGTAATCCTTTACGCAGTCCTCAACGCACTTGTTGAAATCAGCCCTGTTCTTGCAGTGCTGGTAGCACTTGTCAAATATCCTCAGCATGTAGTAGTAGCCCTCCTCGCACATGCTTTAACTCCCCACAAGCTGACCTATTATCGAGTCTATCTCCTTAACCACCTGCTCAATAGGGGTTCTCGTAGCTATAGCCGCCTCCACAGCCCTCTCGACCTCCCTATCAATTGCGTTGAGAACCTCCTGGTACTTTGAAGCTGTTACGGATAGAATATCTAAAAACGTTGACGCGGTTAAATCGTACTTGTCCCTAGCGACCTCAGCAATCGTTTTCAACCCGTTCATATCCTTCAGCAGCCCTATCAGCGACGCTATCTGTATCTCGATAATCCTCTTCCTCCTCACAAGGTGGGTTATCGCATTCAGATGTTTTTGAACCTCCGGCGGGAAGGACATCGTTACACCGGTAGACAGTATCCATAATGAAGATATATATCTTGATGCGCTCAAGGTTCAGCGGTCTGCCAGCAGCACCCAGGACTAGCAATACCTTGTGCTCAAGCGGTAAATCACACCATATTTTACCAGATACCGCATAGCCCATGATAATCACCTGTACACTATGAATAGCGGTATGGATAGTGACAGCCCAAATATGTACCCAACTATGAACTCTATAAAGTCGCCTATACGGTTAACCTCCTCTTCGTGCTCGCCGGTCTCGTAAGCAATGTACACTGTTACGATAACCGGGGCTATGAATGCAGCATACGTAGCCGTTGCAAAGCCAGCCACAAACCCGAGAACCATATGCGCAAACGAGTTTAAATCATCGAATACGGAGCGCCTAGCCACCGGTTAACCACCTATTCGTACTCCTTGAAGCACCCCCTACGCATATAACATTTTACGTAAATATTGTGGAAGTCCTTATCGCTCGTCATAACCACTAGGTAGTCCCACCTACCATCAGCCTGGCATTGATTCAGCAACGGACAATAGATGCATAGTGAATTCTTCAGCTTAACCGGATAGCCCTTATCCACCATCCACGCCACTAGTGTTTTTATGTAATCGAGGTACTCACCAGGTTTCAACCCGTAGTTATCGAGTATGCGCTGCACCTTGTAGCGCACCCTGTTACCGCTTCTCCGGTAGAATATCCATCCTATGCTGTACACCCTTCCACTTATCCTGTATAGTATATCTCGATAGAGCAGCAACTGCCTAATGTAGCAGTACTTGAACTCAGTAGGCTTGATTTCGTATATCGTGTTATCCTTCATAGCATCTATCCTACCCTTGATAACTATATCCTCATCCTTATACTTGAACCGAAACTGTATCGGTATCTCAACTGCATATCCCTTGTTCTGCAAATCCTCAAGAATGAGAAAATGAACGGCATCACCAACGTCCTTAGCCCTCTTCGCCTCCTCGGTATCCAGCTTGTTCCTGTAGCGGTAAGGACACGTAACTATTTCAGTGACTGTAAACTCCCTCACGGTACGCTCACCTCACCCTCATCCGTAACCCTCTCCTTTCTAGGCTTTGTAGCTTCCTCCACGTCGTAGAACCTCAGCACCTCAGCCTCCTTCTCGTAGTACCTCTCTCCATACCGTTTCCGCAGCTTCTCCCTCAGCTCCTCCATAAGCTCGGTGAACCTCCTAGCTATATGCTCCTTGGATTCGTTCAACATAACCAGCAACGGCGCCACCTCCTCCGCGTCCGTGGTTATCGCCCTTCGTAGCATCTTCGACATAATAGTCGCCTTGCGCGATAGACGTAGTAGATACATAGTGCGGTAATATAGATACTCGATCTGTAGCTCAACAGGCAGCTCATCATGGTACTTATCAAGGTACGCGCGCAGCAGAGCATTGATGAAAGCAGACCACGTAATCCCCTTCTCATCGAGCACCCTCCTGATGATTTTATGCAGCTCCCTGTCTATCGACACCCTGATTTCTACCATGAGAAGCCCCCACCCCCTTACATATCTCAACCGCGGTTAAATACCGCTCGACCCACCACTTGACACCCCTGTCGCATTTGTCGTATTTTGCCACAAGCACCTTTACATCGGGCTCGCGGTACTTTCCACATACCCGCAGCACCGCACCTATACCGTTCATCTGGCTATGCCGCAACCGTTGAAGCATCACCCATCCATGGTCAATAACATGCTTAAACTGCGTCCAGAACCTGTTGCAGTCCTTCCACGTGAACCTGCCCAGAATGATTACATGATTCCCTTTACGTGTCTTGGTTACGATAATTCCGCACATCCCAGCCCTTACCCACCTCGGTAAATTGTTGATAACATGCATAACGTGTCTCGGGTTATCGATATCAGCACATAGGAAGTAGTGCCTAGCATCGACTTGACACGTTACACCCACCGCAAAGTCAAGCTCACGCTTCTTCTCGGGAAACGTCGATTTCCTCATATGGAAGTAGTACACCATGTGAAACTCAGCATCCATAGCTCACCACCAGAACAATACAAGTGCCAGCAGCAGTATGTTTATCAACGTGGATAGGTAGTGCTGAAGGGCTAGCTCCCTATCGCTGAAGCATACATAGCTGTCGCTCAGTATGTGCTTAACCGTGTAGTAGATGTTAATAGTTAGGTCAATGCCCAGCACCAGCGCGACCACCGCCTTAGCTATCATCTCGGAGCCCTCCTCATCTCCTCCTCTGTCAATCCAGTGAACTGGAACAGTATGTACTGACCAATGGTGTCGGCACACTCCATCGGGCTCTCAACATCCATCACCGAGCACAGCTCAAACGCTATCTGGTCAGCCACATCCACCCACGATGACCACCGTATACGGTAACCGCTCGCTTCGTCAACCTCTATCATCAGCCTCACCGCCTCATCTATCGCCTGCTGTAGGTACTCCGCCCTCTTCTCGACTATGTACGCCTCGATATGCCCCTTTATGTTCTGCATTATCCACGCCGCTATCCTCGACGGCTTGGTCTTTACCACCTGTAACACCCATACACTCTAATACCCAGTAAGGTACATGTAGCTTACCGCCACTATGGTACGACAGCATGGTAGCAGCCCTCACTATCTCATCGCAGAACTCACGGATTTCACCGGATTCATAAAGGTCTTTAATGATGTCCCTGTACACCGCGTTGATATACCCCGACAGGTTCACGTAGCCGAACTTCTTGATTGAAAAAGCAGCTATGATAATAGCCACATCATCACGAACCTTAATCATCACCACCATTCTCCTCACCCCCCTCTTCGTTCACCGTTGTTTCCTCCCCCTCAACACCCTTGTCCTCCTCCCTGAACATCTCCTCTATCTTATCGGCGAGATATGCAGCGTCATATCTGTCCTTGCACTCAATAGTAACGTTTATACCGTATGCATTTCTGGTTACGTCTATCCAACACTCATCAACCTTCACCTTATAGCCGTCTCTGTCAGTTGCCATGTACAGTATGTCCTTATACGCTTCTCTGGTAATAGCGTTGATAACCGCGCTGAACCCATTATCGGGATGCCGATTTATTATCTCCATCTCAACGATATGTCTAGTTCTCTTTGTTACCCTAGCCATTCAGACCACCTTTAACCTACCATTCTCGTTTACAACCTTGATAGCATCGCCCTTACGTATTACGTTGTACCTCCTCCTCAGCTTGATATATCGACTGTTGGGGTGCAGGCTGAACACTATGATATCGTTAGCCACTATACCGAGCCTAGGCACCTCAAACTCGATGTATATCGCTGGTCTCAGCGCCCTCTGCGCATAGTAATCCTTCTTATTCGGGTCTCTGATACGCTCGATATCGATGAAGTCTATTACACGCCCCACCTTAATCTTCTTAACTATTGCATCCAGCTCCTCACCTTCACCGATAAGCGCTATCTCCTCAACCTCTATCGGTTCCTCCTTAGTGAACTTGTACTGCTGCGACTCCTCCTCCTCGTGCTCCTGCTCCTCCTCCACAACTACCAGCTCCTGCTCCTGTGCCTTCTCCTTCTTCTTCTCCTCCTCAGTCATGTTCATCACCATAATGTGATGGTTAAAGGGTTATCCTGAAGGCTCCTCTGCTACCACGGTTATACCCGTACTTCATCAGGAACTCCTGCACCGCGCTGAGCTTTTCGTCGTCCCTAAGCGCTAGCTCGGCTAGGCGTTTCAGCTCATCGAGCATACTAACGCTCCTCAGCACTAGGCGGTTTGTAAGCTTCGGCGTGTGGATTATCAGCGCAGGTGTGCCACTCGGGTTAATGGTTACTTCGAGCACTAGGTTGTCGGTTCTTGCGATTTCTATATTCACAAACTGCTGCGCCTTTGTAGCCTGCTCCCTTGCCTGTTCGAGGGTACGGAGCACCTTGTTAAAAACGGGTTCATTCTGGGTCTGGGGCTGAGACTTAGACTTAGACGCCTTAGGCATGGGCGCCACCGGCATGTCTCCCTTCGCAACGGCGCCTAAAAAACTTTTCGTTTGGCGGCTTGGGAACCGGTTCGGCGCGGGGCGAACCAAAGGGCAGATCCTATATATATTAAATAGGGAAGCCCCCTTGGGGACCGGTGATGGGGACCAAGGTGTTGCTAAGCCTGTCAATGTTCATCGTTACGCTTCTATCGATTTTTATGCTTGTTATCATATTTAAATTCGTTATTGATGTACTGAAAGCAATTCCATACATACCGGTATCGACATTCTACATCCTCTTCCTCATCCTCGTTGTCCTCGTATCCGTATCGATATCGATATGCATACTCGACACACTAACCACCACAACAAACATCGTATCGTCGTACATATAC
>Ga0190314_1000615_pt1 | contig 11778 bp, 13 predicted proteins | sample 4870071112_MG_FD_165055 | JGI IMG/M metagenome (GOLD analysis project Ga0190314, IMG submission 165055) | Hydrothermal vent sediment bacterial communities from Southern Trench, Guaymas Basin, Mexico - 4870-07-11-12_MG | ecosystem: Environmental > Aquatic > Marine > Hydrothermal vents > Sediment ...
CGGTGTAACTGGATCCCCAACACTGTTCATTAACGGATTGTTGTGGGATATAGGACTAAGGAGTCCAGAAGCGTTTAAGTACGCTGTATGTACAGGATTTGAAAACCCACCTGAAGAGTGTAATGAGACGTTAGATAATTCAGTATCATCAGGAGGGAGCTGCGGTTAATGCTCTACATAGATCCAAAGACAATAGAGGAAATGAAGAAAAAATCCTACGGTGTCTGGAACCATTCTGCAGTTCAAATATGTAGCTGGACAAAAAAAGCACTGAAAAAAGAGGGAACCTGCTACAAGAACAAATTCTATGGAATAGATACTCACAGATGTATGGAGATGACACCAGTAAGCGTATTTTGTACAAATAATTGCATATACTGCTGGAGACCTATGGAGTTCATGAGACTAATAGATATAAACCCAGAAGATGTAGATGACCCAGAGGATATATACAACCACCTGTTAGAGGAAAGGAAAAAGCTGTTGGTGGGTTTCTTTGGGAATGAAAAGGTTGATAAACAATTACTAGAGGAGGCAATGATTCCAAATCATTTTGCTATAAGCCTCTCTGGTGAGCCAACCCTTTATCCAAAACTACCAGAGCTAGTCAAATTTTTAAGAAGCCTTCCTCAGACAAAATCAATATTCATAGTAACCAATGGGCAAGAGCCTGACATGATAGAAAGACTGATAAATGAAGACGCACTGCCTACTCAGTTATACATCAGCATAACTGCACCTAACGAGGAATTGTACAAAAAGATAAGTGTTCCACACTATCCTGACGCATGGGATAGACTGAATAGGACCTTGGATATTATCAGAGATGCTCCGACAAGAAAGGTAATCAGAATGACGATGATAAAGGGAATGAACATGGACGACTCTATAATACCTGAGTACATCAAGCTGATCAAGAAGGCAGATCCCCACTTTGTTGAGGTAAAAGCATACATGTATCTGGGGTACTCAAGACAGAGGTTATCTCCTGAAAACATGCCAACCCATGAGGAGATAAAAGAGTTCTCAAGGAAAATCGGGGAAATGGATAAGTCATTTACCTACATGGATGAACAAGAAGCCAGCAGAATAGTGGTTCTAAGAAACGAAAATAATATCATAGATCCAATTATAAGAGGACCGGTTCCAAATCTAAACTAGTCTAGATACATCATGCTCTTTGTCTTACCCCCAAACGCTGATTTTACCATTCTAGCGGCGTCCTCCAATGCATCTATCAATTGCCCTCTGGATATCTGGCCAGAGCCAAATGCAACTATCAAAACATTTTTGGTTTTCTTATCAGGAATGGCATTTATGTCCTCACACGGAACCCTTGCTAGTAGCTTCTCTTGATCCCTGAATACAAGCTCTCCACCAATGGAGTCTGGGGACAGCTCTCCTTTCTCTGCTAAAGTCAGGTATGGCTCCTCTGCTATTTTGTCCCAATCAAATGCACTAATTACTACAGAGTTTCCAAACCCAACTAGCTCAACGCATGCAGAGATTGGGTTTTGGCTAATGATCCCATTAGCTATGTTCTCAATCTTTGAGACGCATCCAAACCCTTTGTATGCATCCAAAATAGGTTCTAACTCCTCCATCTCCTTCTTGAGCTCGTTGACTATCCAAGAACTAGTTTTCTTTAAACCATCTATCTGGTATGCAGCCAACTTTAAACCTGGATATCTTGCCCTAGCTTTATCATCAATATGCATGATGTAAAAAAGTAAAATCAATTTAAATAGGTAAGCAGTAAATCTTGTGATGGAAGTATGTGAAATATGTGGTAGAAAAACTAGTAAACCCTACGCCGTATTTATAGAAGGGGCTAGAGTCGTAGTATGTGAGTCCTGCGCTAAGCGCTACAAGAACGCAGAACCATTGTACGCCTTGGAAAAAAGAGTAAAAAGAGTAGCAAGAAGGCCGCAAAAGCGATTAGAAGAAAGAACATTCGAGATAGTGGACGACTTTGGAAAAATAATCAGAAAAGAGAGGGAGAAAAGAGGACTAAAGATTGAAGAACTTGCAAAGGCTATAGCAGAACCAGAATCAGAGATTAGAAAGATCGAAAGGGAAGAGCTAACTCCAGATCTGAAAGTTGCAAGAAAGCTTGAAAAGTTCCTTGGAGTTCAATTAGTCATGGAGATAACAGAGGAAGAACTAGAGAACAAACAAGTAACAGGAGAAAAAGAGAGACTAACCCTTGGGGACATTGTTGTTGTCAAGAGGAAGAAATCAAATCAGTGACATCTAGTTCAAATCCTGCCACTGGAACCTCTATGCCAAAGGATTCTAGCACATCTGGTTTTATCTCACCTAGGACTCCGAGCCATTCTGCGCACCTTCCCTCCATAAAACTTGGGTGACTCTTTGGTTTAATCCTAGCCTTTATGCCTAGCTCTCTGGCCAATGCCTCAATCACTGATTTTACTTGAGAGTAATCTGCCTTGGCGTCTGCTATTGCCCCCGCCAGATGCACCCTTTCCTCTATCTTTGATCCGTTCAGTATAGCCACCCTTCCTATCTCAAATATCATTTGTGGATAAGGGTGGTGCTTGTTCTGTGATATTATTTCTAGAAGCTGAGGTAGGATCATATCTCTAAATGCATCGTAGTTTACATTAACAGCGTTTAATGCTTCAACCACCTTTCCGTCTCTATTCATCTTTGTCAATAGAATATCCTTTGAGGAAAGATGATAAGTATTAACTTCCAAGAAACCAAGACCAGTCAGGACACTGGCTAGTTTTCTAGTTCTCCGACTTTCCTCTCCCTCTCTCGCTATGGTGAATATATTTGGGATCTCTGGCTTGAAATCCATGTATCCATATGCAATGGCAATATCTTCAACGAGATCAATAGGATGTAGAATATCAACTCTGTATGATGGGACAAGCACACCATTCTTGTATCCATAACCCATTCGTTTAAGCAATTCAATTGCTTTTTTCTTTGTCAAATCAATTCCCAAGAGTTTGGATGCATAATCTATATCCAAATCCATAACAGACGGATCAAGCTTTGGATAGATATCCCCATTCACGTCAACAGAATATATCTTGCCACCTCTGTCAGCCAATAGATAAACAATTATGTTCAATGCCTTCTCCACTGGCTCTTTCCTGAGTCCAGTGACATCTATAAGCAGATTGGTTGTATTCTCTGTTACAGCTGTATCTGCGGAATTTATGATTGGGGGAAAAGACAAAGTTCGTCCTCTCGCGTCCTCCCAAACCACATACTTAGGACCAGGCACTAGATTTGCATACTCAATTCCCTTTGGATGGCGCTCAATTATCTCCTTTATACTCATTTTTTCAGAGAATCCTAGAGGAACAAAAGAGTAATCTGGGCCAACCACCTTGTAGGTTATTGGAAATTTTATCTTGTCAAGGTCGTATATACCTATTGAAGCCAAGCGCCTGTTCCTAGAATGGGTTGTATGTAACTTCTCTTGGACTTGCATTAAAGACTTTACCAATTCATCTGTCATCTTAACTCCTTTCACAACGGCGCAAACAGCAATTGGTCTAACCTTGTGCGTCTCTTTTTTGATAATAGCTTTGTATCCTGAAGAATGAACCTTCGGTACATAGATTCCTGGAGAGATACCAAGAAAAGATCTCAGTCCCCGAACGATCCCTTCAACGCTTAAGAAATCTGGTCTATTGGGGAAGACTTCCAGGACTATCTCATCACCATCAATCTTCTCAACCGGAACCCCCATCATTGCCAGAGATTGCTCTAACTCTGCTAGGGAGAGCTTCTTTCCAAGGAGCTCTAATATCTCTTTTATTGAGCAGGTTATTGTTGGCATTTCACCACCACATCTTTGTCTCTCTCAACATCTGAATGTCATTTCTATATATCTCCCTTATGTCGGTTATATTGTAGTAGTCAATGATCAACCTTTCAACTCCAAGACCCCAAGCTAAAACTGGTATATCCTTTCCTAGCAATGGTTCAACAACCTCTGGTCTGAATATTCCTGCACCTCCTAGCTCTACCCATTCTTTCTTAATCGGGTGCCATACCTCAGGCTCAACACTCATTTCAGTGTAAGGGAAATAGCTTGGTCTAAACCTAACCTTTTTGAATCCGAGCTGTGACAAGAATTCTTTGAGATAACCAAGTAAATGCCTGAAGTTCACATCACCAACCACTATTCCATCGCTTTGCGTGAACTCAAACAGATGCTTCCAATCCAGTGCTTCATTCCTGAAGACTCTACCAACTGAGAAGAATTTGGCTGGTATGTCCTCTTCCTTCAATTTGGCTAAGGTGTGGGCAGAAAGGATTGTTGTGTGAGTTCTGAGTACCATTCTCTTAGCCTCATCAGGATCCCATTTGTATCTCCAACCTTTCGATCCACATACCCCCTTCTCATGGGCCTTTCTAACCCTCTCAACCAAAGCCTTGCTAGGAAGTTTCCCTGTGTATGGTAAATAGAATGTATCCTGAAGCTCTCTAGAAGGATGATCCTGTGGCACGAACAAAGCATCAAAATTCCAGAAACATGTATCTATCAATGGCCCCTCCATCTCAACGAAGCCCATGTCAAGCCATATCCTTCTAACAAAATCCATTGCCTGCTTGGCAAAATGTCGCTTTCCAGGATAGATAGGTGGAGTAGCTGCTACCACATCGTACCTTCTAAACCTTTTACCTCTCCAGCTTCCTGTCTTTAGCATCTCTGGTGTGAGCCTTGACTCTTCCTCAACTATCTCAACGTTCCTAGCTATACTCTCCCCTTCATCGGTAAGGGATAGCTCCAGACTCTTATGCTCTGTCAGTTCAAAGACCTTCTGTCTAGATCTGACTATCTTTTTTTCCTCGTCTGTTAGTTCATCAAAGCTAACTCCAGATTTGGCTTTTTCCAATAGCTTCTCTGTAATAAGTTTATCTGGCTTGTTAAATACTCTAACTTCCCCGTTCAAAACCCTTGCTATTCCCAATTTTGAAAGCCAAACTATTCCAATGTTAGCATCTTTGATATTCTTCGTTATTGTGCGCACGTCAGTATTGCCTGAGATTGCTGCGTCCAAAACTCTCCTTTCCGGCAGTCCATTATCCAGATAGGACATACCTTCACTCGTCAAGGATAATTTTTGAGTTATTGATTCCTTGGATCTGACTAGTCCCTTTGCCTTAAGCCATTCAACAGCTTTCAGCACTGAATCCTTTTTCATAGAACTGGCTCTAGCTATTTCCTCTATGCTGTGATGTCCATCTGCCAATGCCTTCAAGACCTTTTTTTCTGCCAAAGTCAGATTCAAGCCTATCACCAGTAAGGATAATAGTTTAAACCTGATATTTTATAAAAGTATTTATGGTGGTTCTAGACGCAAGCGGCATACTGAACGCATTTGGATTCAGGTTTGACAGAACATTTTATACAACACATTCTGTTATAGATGAAATAAAAGACCTTAGATCAAAAAGCCTTGTGGAAACAGGGATAGAATCTGGAAGATTAAAAGTCATTGCTCCAGGGGATGAAGCGATTGAACTAGTGAAAAATGCTGCTAGGAAGCTGAAGCTAGAAAAAAGATTGTCAAAGACAGACATAGAAGTGCTAGCCTTGGCGCTAGAATTAAAGGAAGAGCTGTGGACAGACGACAAGCCCATGGCGAGAGTAGCAAAAAGTCTAGGGATAAAAGTAGAACCAATTATTTGGAAGCACTAGATTTATTCTTCTGTGGGTTCTTCCCCGAATGCCTCTCTCAGAAGTTCAATTATCTGATGCCTGTATATGATGATTAATGCGATTATTATAATTGTGGCGACTAGATACAATGGATTTCCAAATCTATATCTAAGCTCATCCCAGATTGACTGGAGAGAGAGCTGGCTCTGGATTGATTTTTCCCTTTCAAATAATAGTTTGAACCTATCAGCTGAGAATGGGCCTTTCCAAGTGTATTCATAGAACTTGCCTCCATATCCTGGAACTTCTGCCAGTAATCGCTTTTCTGTTGGTATTGGTTCTGGCTCTCCATATAACCTTAAGGATTCTGGGAACCTGATGGTTATTTGAGTTGTTGGCCTAAACGGAAGAACAAATTTATCTCCTTGGAATACGGTTTCTTCCCCTGTTATTCCTATTATCTCCTTGTTGCCCACAAATGCAACCTTTTCCATGACATCTGCAGAGTATTGCAAAGTGACTTGGGCAAAGCCTGATTCGGAAAGGATATAGCTTACATGGTGGTTGTAGACTGGCTTTTTGAAACTAGGTCCTGTACCTAGGTTTATTAGATCCTGAACAGAAGGATTGCCAGACAAGGTGGCATTGAATGCATCAAGCTCTGATTGATTAAGCTTAAGCTGATAGACCTCTGTTATTTGAGCTGAGAAATCTTGTCCAATGACTACTTCAATTTCGTGATCCAGATACTCAACAGCCAGAGCAGAGGAAAGTAGTAGTAACAAAGCCAATGCCCATCTCATGGTTTTGTTTATAACAGAGTATATTTAAATACCTTGTCCAATGGTGCCCCTTATTTCATAATCTCCATTTACATTACAAGTATTATCCATACTTCCACCAGAACTCATCGCTTGCCCATCCATATTCTCTAAGATGTTGTACATTAGGATCTACGTACAAATAATGCGTCCCAATGTCTTTGAAATCAATGTTTTCATTTTTTATTCTCTTTATCAGCTCAGGCTTTATTCTGTTTTTCTTTATTGCAGTGTAGAAGCCAATGAACCTCCAAAGAGTTCTCATGGATTTTATCTTTTCAACCTTTTTTGGCAAAAAGTCGGCTTCGATTTCCAGTAGCATACTGATATCCTTGTATACCACGTAATCAGGTTTTATCTTTTTCACGACAAGATCAAGAAGATCAATTAAGTTAATGATGTCCTTCATTCTCGTGATTCTTCTACCAACTTTGTTGTCAACCCAAATACCATAGCCCATTGCGTTATATACCTTTTTGAATCTCACGTAGAAACATTTCTCTGTTGATCCACCTATCGCTTCCTTGAGCGCATCGAGGTATTCCTCTTTTGTCTTAGGTCTAACAACCAAAATTGGCTCTTTGTCTACTATGTCTTCATAAACACTGAGTTTAATATCGCCATCTGCCCAATCCCAGATCAGAGAATAATATTCCCTTTCTGTTTTAGGAGATCTGTCCAGCCTATATACATATGCTTCATAGTATCTTCTTGGAGATATTTTGTCGTCAAGTTTTACGGCAATTTTCATTTTTTTGTTTTCTTTCATTGCACCACCATTATTACGGGCCTTTCACTTGGACATTGTATGAGTTTATTTCAGACAGCAAATTTTTAATTATTTTGTATGCCCGCTTGTAGGATATCTCGCCCATTTTTTCAGAAGCCGCATTTTTAGCTATATGGATATACTTACTATCCTTAAGAAGGACCCTTTCCCAGTTTTTTGGGAGATTGCTAATGTATATCTCCGGCTTTTTGCCTGCAGATCTTGCAGTCTTAGCGATCTCTCCAACATACGATTTTTTGTTAGCCCAATATTTCGCTTGCTTTTTAACCAACGATCCAAGACTGCTCTTAGCTTCAGTTGAAACCTTCAAATCAGTGTACCATATATCTGCCCCTGGCTTGTCTACGGCATAGGGTTTATATGCTGCTCTCTTTAACATTATCTCAAGTTCAGCAGAAAGCCCTTTTATATATCCTCTCAACGACGAAATTTTATCCTTGCTTGTTGGTGGAGTATTCAACATAAGCTTTACAGTATCCAAATCATAGACGTTGTATCCTTTTTTAATTGCATCATCAAGAAGCTCCAAAGTGTGAGTGTCTCCATATTTCTTGATTTTATTAACCAAATCTTGATACTCTTTACTCTTTGCAAAATCATCTGCACTGGAAAATTTAGAACTGAAAGCAAGGGAAAAAGCACCCAGTAGGATCATATCTCTAACAAATCCTTCCGTATCTCCATTTTTTAGTTTATCAAACTCATCAATAGCAAACAACACAGTAGCTCCCTTATCAACAATATTCAAGCCCGCACCAATGTATTCTCCGCCAGGGATAACTTCTAAAGCAGAACCAACCAAAGCCCCACCAATAATAGCACCACCTATCACAGATAATGGATTGGTGGCGGATCTAACAATGACTCTATCTAATTTCGGGTCACCGCTATCGCCCATATCTTCCTCCATACTCAACATTTCTTGTGCTTTCATATGTACAATTCTTTCATAAGCGTCCCTATCACTCTCCAACCCAAAAGTATTTGCCAGCATGTGATATATGGTCAAACCACCTAGGGGATCATCCCAGTTTAGGATCCCTGTTGAATATTGTAACGCAATAATCTTGGCTGGATCATCACTAGCAAGTATATCCTCCACATCTTTCTTTTTTTCATTGAACCTCCATTGATAATAAGTATCTCTCACGTTGTGAACCACGCTCTCTGCCATATCCATCTGACTTTTATACATATCATAATAACCTAGATCCTTTACTTCATCTATAATCTCTTCTAACCGTTCAGCAAGAGAAAGAGATCCGGATATGGTATTTGTATGAGAAATTGCCTCTATTTTATCGTTCATCTTCCTGATTAATGTAGCCACATACTCATCTTGAGGAGAGCTATATTCAGCTTCATACGATTCTGTTCCAGTAACATCTGCCCGTCTTGTATAAATAAAATAAGCCGCTCCAGACAAACCAAGTCCTAAAAATGAATAAATGAGCCAAGAGAAGTCAGACAATATATCTCCGATCAAAGGAATAAAAACCCCCATTCTCCCCACCCCCAGTGAATTATTATATGAAATTCAAATTTTTAAGTTTAACTACAATCTAAACATAATTTCAATTATAATAATAGAAATTATGAAAAATTGGTGTTGTAAGAACAACATTTTTATAGAAAATCTCTTGACACACTCCATGAACACCAGTTTTCCAGACGCACGAAACCCGTATGAACAGCCCGACACAAACATAACACACCCTTGACTCGCTTCTGACACTTATATGACTTCTTGACATAAAGTCATGACTCACCTTGACACTCGAAAGGCTTTTATAATGCGGATTACATAAGTTTAGTAGTTTGGTGGGGGAGAACAATGAAAAATAAAAAATTGATCTTCACCTTCATATTTTTCCTTACTATCCTTGGGTTTGCCTTTGCTATCAATGCTTTTAACCCACAATCAGGGACAGCAAAATCAAGCTCATCATCACTGGACCAAAGTTTGTACTATTATACTCTATTGACTTCAATAGGGTTGGCAGCCCTTGCAGCATACTACAAAAAGACGTTTATTGATCATTCAACTCCGAGTTTTGATGAATGGAAAGCAGCATTGGCAGATTATGCAATGCTAAGGTATGGAAAGAATTATGATGAACTGACGTCTGAGGAGAGGGTCAACCTGAAAAAGGAGTTCCTTGAGTTGTTTGGGGGGTATACTTACTTCACAGAGGATGAGATCGATTACATGAAAAATGTTAGTGTCATATCTCCCTTTCCATCCACGCAAGAGCTATTGAAATCTACAGTAATTGGCTCAGCATTCGGTGCAGCGGTTGGAGCAGTCATTGGTGGGATCCTTGGGGCAATAGGTGGAGCTAGTGTGGGAGGTATTGGAGCAGCTCCAGGTGCAATTGCTGGTGCTATTGAAGGAGCAAGGGAAGGAGCTATAGGTGGTGCAATTGCTGGTGCAATTTTTGACATTGCGTATCACTTTTTTGGTTGGGGATTTATGCAGGTAAGAAAGTATAGCTTAGAGAGAAAAGGTGATCCTGTTCTTGTTGTTGAAAGCTTGGACGGAAGTGAACATGTGATAAACAAAGACCAAAATATTTATGTTCCTCCAGAAGATTTTATAATTGGCTCAAGAGACCGAGATACCATAGAAAACAACGGTATTGCAAAGTTAAGTGCAAGTGTGGTTGCGTTTTTATTTAGCATTGTTGGTTCAGTGTTTGGAAATATTCTCAGAAAGGGAACCTCATCTGCTACGGGTCTCTCAAGCTCTATTAGCGATGATACTATGAGAGCTGCAAACTCAATGGATGATGCTGTGGGGAGTAGTGCAAGCTCTGTTGTCGATGTCACAAAAGCAGGTTCAGCAGTCGATGATGCTGCCAGTGTAGATGACGCAAGTAGGATATTCAATGTTATGACGAGAGATCATTCTGCCACTACTGATGATATTATAAAGGCAGGTACAGGTTCTGCTGATGAAGTTGCAAATTCAGTAGATGATGTTGCTAATACTATGGACGATGTTGTCAAGAGTGGAGATGATATAACCAATACTGCAGATGATGTCACTAGAACTGGCGCAAGCTCTGTTGATGATATTGCATCAAGGCTTGGAAGTGAGTATGGTGATGATATCGCCAATTTTGTTAGACAGAACCCGGAATTGGCGAAGGATGTTGAATCCCTCCTGGCCAGGTATGGAGATGATGCAGCAGAGATCATTAGAAAGTATGGAAAGAGAGGTGTTGAAATATTAACAAAATATGATGGAAAGGATATAATAAAGTTTTATAAAGCCGAACCAATAGTAGAAGATGGGAAACTTGAATATGCATTTAATCCAGAGAAAGGGAAAAGCAAAGGTTTTGAAATATTAGGATATTCAAAAACGTGTGTCAATGAGCTTAGAGAAGAATTAATAAAGCAGTCCTCAAAAATAGATAAAATAGCCAAAGTTTCTGAAAGTTCATATGGCACCAGATACAAAATACAAGACATTGTGGTGGGACCAAATGGCAAAATTGGAAAGTTAACAACAGTATGGCAGGTGGAGGGAAACAGAAAAAGACTCATTACATTAATAATGCAACCATATAAGGTGAAATAAAATGTATCATGACGTAAACAAAAAACGCTGGGGAGAAATATTAGAAAAATTATCTGAGGGTCATTTTCTTGAGAAGGATGTATTTCCAGAAACGATATTGGCGATTAAAGAGAACAAAAATAGTATTTTAGTGATAAGTGAACTGGATATCAGCAAGTATTCTAAAAAATACAAAAAACTCTGGCAGCACAGTTACCACCACGACATAATAGTGAAAGTTGAAATAAAAGATAACAAACTCCACATAACTGAGTTTGATGGAACTAGGTATACACTAGACCTAGAGACTGGAAAACTAGTAGAATAATAAATCTGTAAAGAGTTGGGAATAGAAGTTGTAGACTCATCAAAATTCAAAGACATGGAATCAGTAAAGAGATGGCTAGACACAAAGATAGGAAACAAAATAGACAAGATAAAAGAGTTACACAACAACATTTTGATGAGTTAGAAAACTTGGAAGAACTAGAATTTAGCATGCCCCAAAGCGCCGCAAAACAAACCCTTCCAAATGGCAATACATTCAAGGACGAGGTAATAGGATACATAAATAAAATAAAAGAGAGGAAACAACTTAACTTCAATATAAAGGTGGTGTTTGAATGAAAAAAACAGAAAAGAAAAAAAAGATCAAAAAGCGTGCTACCTGTAATAAAAAAAATATTCTCGGAAGAAAGCATAAAATTTAACATGGAATGGGAAAATGAAAAAGGAGAAAAATAGGAACAATAATAATAACTCCAACAGAAAGAGAAGAAAAAGTGATAATCAAAGATCCAGAACAACTCATGTGGTGGACTTGGGAAAAAAATTATCCGAAACATGTACAAATTACAAGAGGGATCCCAATATGCTCCAGAACTAAAAGAGATAGATATAATAGAATTTGTATTACCAGATGACCTCGTATACAAAAAACTTAAGAATAAAA
>Ga0190314_1000617_pt1 | contig 11777 bp, 11 predicted proteins | sample 4870071112_MG_FD_165055 | JGI IMG/M metagenome (GOLD analysis project Ga0190314, IMG submission 165055) | Hydrothermal vent sediment bacterial communities from Southern Trench, Guaymas Basin, Mexico - 4870-07-11-12_MG | ecosystem: Environmental > Aquatic > Marine > Hydrothermal vents > Sediment ...
GAAAAGGAAAAAATTGTACGAAGAACAGAGATATGATTAAACATGATGTTAGATTCTTCGATTCTTGTAACTTTTAGATATAAAAATCTATTAAACTAAGGACAGAAGTGTAATTTCCGTTTTAGGAAATATCATCTCTGTAAAATTTCAGTAAAACACTAAATTTGCTTAATCTTTTCAAAAAATTCTAGTAATGCTTTGGTAATCTGATTTTCAGTGTTTAACTTATATAAGCGGAGTTTTCCCGAGTGAATCTTCTTTATAATTCCCAATTTTTCCAATTCTCTTATTCTCTCGAGAGTTACACTGAGGGATACCTTTGCTTTTTTCGCTAACTGAGAAATTGTAAAAAACTGATCGGGATTTTCTAGTAAGCAATCAAGTAATCTTGCGACAGTTTGATTTCTAAATAAATCGCTGAGTTTCATTTTTATCAAACTAATATAAAAAGAAAAGAAAGACTTAAATGTGAATTAAAGTCGGGAGGAAAACACTAAGAATGCTTTCCCAATGCGTCACTGTGGGCGCACGTTTGTAATTTTCGTGTTTAAATTGCAACAAACTCTTTGTATTAGATTGAGAAATAGCAAAGGGAGGAAATAAATGGACAAAAAACTTGTTTTGAAACTGGGGGGCTCTGTACTTTTTGAAAATCTCAATGCTAAGCGACTGATAAATTATGCACGTGTAATCGCTGGTGTAATTAAAACACATAATATCAAACTTGCAATAGTTATTGGCGGTGGAAAAGTAGCGAAAAAATATTGCGAAATCGCGAGAGAACTAAGAGCAGATAATGTGACTATAGATGAAATTGGAATCTTACTAACTCATGTAAATGCAGAACTATTTCGATTAGCACTGATGCAAGCAAACATTAATGTTCCTCCGCGTATTGCAAAAACGATTTCGGAAACAATAGACCAATTGCAATGTTTTAACATCGCGATTTCTGGGGGATTCTTTCCAGGGCAATCTACTTCTGCATGTGCTGCACTAATTGCAGAGAGAATACGAGCAGATTGTTTATTATTTGGTACAAACGTAAAAGGTGTTTATTCAGGCGATCCTCACAAAACAAAATCAGCAAGAAAAATAGACAAGATAACAGTAGGGGAATTAATGAAAATATTACTTAAAGAATCATCTGCTGCAGGAAGGTATCCGCTTCTTGACTTTGTAACATTGAAAATACTTGAAAGAGCGAAAATACCTGCACTGATTTTTGATGCAACGAATCCAGAGAACGTCAAAAGAGTAATCAAAGGAGTTCTTAGCAAAGATGAAGAATCAATTCTTGAAGTTGGTTCAATAATAAAAATCTGACGTAGGAGCTATAACATAGGAAATAATATAAGGAGCTCGACAAAATAATAAATAGAGAAAAATTTGGGAAAAACAATATTCATAAAAAAATTCTTATTAAGAATGTGAAAGGGATGTTTTGAATGATTCGAGGGATTGCAATATTTGATGCATATGGACGAAGAATATGGCCTGAAGAGGGATTTTTAAGTTTTGCTGCATACGATATAAACCTAGATATACTCTCGAAAATGGTTCTAGAGATCCGAGAGCACTTACCTAAACGCTTTGAGCATATTGAAATAGGAAGATATCGGGCTTCATTTCTCCTTAATCCAGAATATATAATAGTCACGTTAAATGATAGAGTTAATGAAATTCCGGAAATTGAAACATATATGACAGAATTTGAGAAAGCATTTCTAGAAATGACTGATGAAGAGATTCAAAAGATTCAGAATCCTGATGATGGACGTAAATTACAGAAAATAGCGGAAGATTTACTCAAGTATGTTCCAGTTAAAATATGTTATGTGGGTGGTGGAGGCGTTGGTAAAACCACAATCGTAAAATTACTAGCAGAAGGTAGAATAATAACTCGTTATGTGCCAACGATATTTGCAGATGTTAGAGAACTAGAAGGAAGACTTGGTCCATTTCACATTACATTGTTCACTGTTGCTGGTCAGCCCCAGTATCGTAAAAGCTGGGACGTGGTAAGTAAAGCTACTGATATTGTCATGATCGTATTAGATTCCACGCCAGCAAACTTAAGAGAGACGAAAGAGGTAATTTTACCCCTTATCTTCGAAATGCTACCATATTCAAGGTATGTGGCAATAGCTAACAAGCAAGATTTACCAGGTGCATTGCCTCCAAGAGTCATTGAGGAGGAATTAGGATTACCGACATATGGTCTAGTAGCAATACGAGAGGATTCCCGTGATCGCATGATTGACATACTAACTCGAGTAATTACTAGAACACCCTAGATTCACTTTTGAAATTCAGAAATAGTTTGACTATAGTTTTTGGGGTTGAAGATGACTAATGAGTTTCTTTCGCTTGATGAGCTAACTGATAAGCATGGTGAATTTTTGGTTAAATTGGCTAGAATGAGCGTAGAAGAATGGGTTAATTTTGGTCGGCGTATTCCAACACCAAGCGATGCACCGAAGGTCTTGTACAAAAAAGCAGGAGCTTTTGTAACTCTGAATATCCGGTTAAATGAACATGAAGAACTGCGTGGGTGCATAGGAACATTATATCCAGTTCAGCCATTAATTGATACTGTCATAGATCGTGCAATTGATGCGGCAACGAATGATCCCCGGTTTCCACCTGTTTCTCCTGATGAATTGAATAAAATAATTGTTGAAGTAAGTGTTTTATCTCCTCCTAAACTTGTTCAAGTTAATAATCCAGAAGAATATTTAGAAAAAATTGTAATTGGTCGCGATGGATTAATAATCGAATGGAAGGGATTTGCAGGCACACTTCTTCCTCAAGTTCCCGTCGAATTTGGATGGAATGTAGAGGAATTCCTGCAAAATTTATGTATGAAAGCAGGATTGCCGCCAAACTGGTGGCGTCGGAAAGATGTTAAAATTTATGCTTATCAAGCAAAAATCTGGAAGGAAGAAACTCCAAAAGGAAAAGTGAAACGTGTTGAACTTAAACCAAAAAGAGATTAAATTGAAGCGCGTAATTTTTATCCTTGCAGATGCATCATTAGAATTGGCTCCAGAATGGATGCTTAAAGGACTTAAAGTAAAAAGGAGAATCCTTGATGTTTTTTGGTTTAAAGACAAAATATTAAAAATGCCCGATAATGAAAAGAGAGGTCGTCCAGACATTGTTCATAGGGCATTACTTCTTCTTCAAGATTCATTGCTTAATAAACGTGGTTATCTTCGCGTTTACATTCATACTATTACCGGGGATATAATAGAAGTTCTTCCAGAGACGCGACCACCGCGTCATTACTTGCGTTTTTTAGGTTTAATGGAGCAACTTCTCATCAAGGGAAAAGTTCCTCCGCAAGGTGAACCACTAATGCGCGTAATTAATGTGAGATTAAGGGACATTATTAATAAATACAATCCATGCATTGTAATTGGTTTTTCAAGGAGGGGAAAGAGAGTAAATCTTCTTGAATACTTATCAAGTATTGCGTCTATGTACGAAAATGTTGTGAACATCGTTGGTGCATTTCCGAAAGGTTTTTTCTCTAGTGACGTTACAGACGTAATTGATGAGCTTATATCTATCGCGGAGGAGTCTTTAAGTGCACCTTATGTTGTGAGTAAGATAATATCCACATATGAGTTTATTCTTCAATTATGACTTTTTGAATGATTAAACTGAAATATGTTTTGGGAGCAAAAGTGAAGTTCTTTAATATGGAACAAATACAAGCGCTAAAGATACTCATAAAGGAAATTTCTGCTAACTTGGATCCCGATGCGTTCTTATTTTTATATTCGCTTTATCAAGCAAACAAAGATGATTATAAAAAATTAGTTGCAGTTATAAAGAAATATGTGAATGCAACTCGAATATCGGTTATAAGCGTAGATATTATTAAGCGTCTTTATGAACGTCATGTTAAGACTGAAAAAGCCAGGATATTGTTGGAAGAACATGAAACTGGAAAGGAAGTAAGAAAAGTAGAGAGAAAAATAGGCAAACAAGAATTACTTATATTCTTACAGCAGCCTATTCCCACAATGAAGAAAAAAACTGAAAGAAGAAAAACTCCTATGAAAAAGAAGGAAATTCCAAAGGAAAAAGTTACAATAACGCCGAAAAAAGAAGTCCTAAGTAAACGCGAGATTATGAAAAGAGAATACTTACCAAAGGAGGAAATCCACGAAATGATGACAAATCTAAAACTACGAATGTACGATAGTTTCTCTTTCTTGAAGCAAATGAAAATTATTCCAAAAAGAGAGCAGGGGGAAATCGCCTGCTTCAAAGTTCTTAGCACAATTCAACAATATACCATTCTTGATAAAGAAGAAAGTTTTCATAGTCTGTTTTTGTCAAGATATAATGTGCTCAGAGACATAATTATATCGAGAGGAATTAAACCAACAAATATATCAGAACTTAACACGGTATCAGAGTCCGCGTATGTAATCATCATGCCTCGAGAGAAGAGGCGAGCTAAGAAATCAGAGGGACTAATTGTTGTTGGTGATGATCCGACGGGAGAAATCACAATTTATATTCCACTAAACAGTAATGTCGGGAAGAAGGCTGAAAGATTATTACTAGACTCAGTTGTCGCATTTAAAGTAAGAAAAGGCAAGGGAATGTGCATTGCAGAAGATATAATTTTTCCTGATGTAAGTATAGAGCGACGAAGACATAGAGCAAAAGAGCCTATTAAAGCAATATTCATTGCAGATATACATGTTGGGAGCAAGGTATTTCTCGAAGAGTATTTCAGACGATTTATAAAATTTATCAGTGGAAAAATAAACGAACCCAGATTAAAGAGAGTAGCAAAAGAGATAAAATACATATTTATTCTCGGAGATTTAGTTGATGGTGTTGGTGTCTATCCGAATCATGAAAATGAATTAGCAGTACCAAATATATACGAGCAGTATAGGATTCTCAGCGATTTCTTGGATGAAATACCTAATGACAAAATAGTTATAATAATCCCTGGAAATCATGATGCATCAACACGTTTATTACCTCAACCACCAATACCTGACATATTTGCTAAGCCTCTCTACAAGCTAGAACATGTTCAACTTCTTGGGAATCCTTCTTATGTGAGTGTGGATGGTGTAAGAATTTTACTTTACCACGGTTATGGGGTCGAAAAAATTGCACAACAGTTAGGCTTTGATTTAAAACAACCAACGAAAATAATGGTTGAAATGATTAGAAACAGGCATTTATGTCCTACATGGTCGGCAGTTCCCATGGCGCCTCTCCCAGATGACATGTTAATAATTCGAGAAGTTCCAGACATCTTCGCTATGGCGCATGTTCACATCGCAGATGTGCGTATTATGAAAGGAGGGACACTCTTACTAACAACTGGATCATTTCAAGGATTAACAACTTGGCAACGACAATTAGGAATTGAACCTACTCCCGGGATAGGAATAATAGTAAACTTTCAAACCTTTGACGTAGCAGTGATTAAGACGACGGAAACTGCAGTAGATATAATTAGTTGTTAAAGGATAGTTTCAAGTTTTTTAATCCTTCGCTAATATCAACTTTTCCATCATTATACAGTCAGAGATTTTTTGTTTGGAGAGGAAAAATGAAGATCGATTATAAGCGGATGTCATTAGTAATATTCTCTGCCGGAGCAGTTATGATAAATTTTCTATTTCTTCTTGCATGCATTGGAGTATTCAATGATTTTATTTCTTTCATAACGGAACATCTTTCCTCCTTCGAAGTTATGATTTGTATTTTTTTCTTTTTTGTAGCCGTTTTTTCTTTTATCTTGGCCATTTTCGCAATCGTGGCGGGGTACGTACGTGCAATGGTTATAGGCATTTCTTTTTATTTCCTTTTTGCTAATTTTCCGCTCATAATCATAGGTTATGATTTACTTGGATTAGCTGGAGTTATTAATGCATTCATTGGTGTCTTAATTGCACTAATTGCAGCCAGAAAAGAATTTTTCGTCCGAATGAGTACAATTATTTCCGTACTCTTATTATTAAGTTATTTCTTGATAGCAATATGGCTAACTCCAAGAACTGCCTCGTTTGGCACATTTCTAGGAATGCTCCTGTCAATAAGTGCATTTCAAGTTTTTAGAGTTTCACCTGTATTCATTGCATTTGGTGGTGTTTTTGCACCAATTGTTCTAATTGCATTTATGATTATATCTTTTGAAGGAATACGACTAACGCATCCTAAACATAGTAAAGTTGCGCATGTTATGACTCTCTTTGCTCTAATGTTTGCACTATTGGGATTAGGATTTCATGCACTTTCCGGAATTCCAGTATTGTCAGAATTTTTGATGAGGAACATAGGTGGATCAAAGGAACTTTTTTGGAGTTTCCTAATGTTATTGACTCTCTTGTGTACATTAGGATCTATAATAACGACAGCACTCGCATGGGCTATGTATGAGGTAACACCGCCGAAGAGGAAAAAGAAGAAGCGAAGAATTAAAAAGCCTGAACTACCTAGAGAAGAAATTGAAAAAGAGGAAGAAGAATTATCAGAGTTAGAGTTAGAGCTTGAGGAGTTCTAATGAATGCTTTCAAATTACTACATCCAAAACTTCGTGCAATCTTAGAGGAACTTGGATACAAAAAGCCAACATCAATTCAAGAGAAAGCAATTCCAATCTTATGTGAGAGAGATACAAATGCATTAATAGTTGCTCCGACGGGATCTGGTAAAACTGAAGCAGCGCTTTTTCCTGTTTTGTCTAAATATCTTGAACTCAAAGATAAGAAACACTATGAAGGAATTGTAATTCTCTGGATAACACCATTACGTGCATTAAATAGAGATTTCTTTAGAAGATTTCTCCCAATACTTGCACATAGGCTTGGTTTATCTATTTCTGTTAGGCACGGTGATACACCATCTCATGTTCGTCGTATGCAGGCGGAAAAACCGCCCGAATTGCTAGTAATTACGCCAGAAACGTTACAAGCAATTCTATGGGGAACGAAGCTTAGAAAAGCTCTTAGAAATGTTAAATGGGTTATTATCGATGAGGTGCAATCAATACTTGACGATAAAAGGGGTGTTCAACTAACTATCGGACTCGAAAGATTGAGAATTTTATCCCCGAATTATCACATAATTGCATTAAGTGCTACATTAGCCAACCCAATAGATGCAATGAAATTCATAACAGGCGGAAGGAAGGGAATTATTATAAAAGACGAAAGAAGGAAAGAATTCGACATTTTAATCGACATTGCACCATTAATTCTTGAAAAGAAGGTATTTAAGGTCGATTTCCAGAAATTAGCTAGTAAGCTTGCTAGCTATGTTAGACAAGAAAAAGGAAAAGTGCTCATTTTTACTAACACTCGTGACTTAGCAGAATTGATAGGATTGCTATTAAAGAAGAAATTAGGAGAGGAAAGCGTAGGAGTGCATCACTCTTCGCTTAGTAAAGAAGTGAGAGAAAGGATAGAAAGAAATTTTGCTATGGGTAAGCTAAAATGCGTTGTAGCCACAGCATCACTTGAACTGGGTATTGATATTGGTGAAGTTGATCTTGTTGTTCAAATTGGATCGCCGCGAAGAGTTGAAACGGCCATACAAAGAATTGGTCGTTCGGGTCATTGGATAGAACGAGTTAGTAGAGGAATTATAATTGCGCTGACACCGGATGATTTATTAGAAAGTGTATCTATCGTTGATTTAATTACCAAAGGAAAGCTTGAGCAAATAAAACCATTAAGAAAATGCTACGATGTTCTTATTCACCAGATCGTAGGAATTACAAGGGATATTTATCTCGATCGTGGTGAATGGCCAAGCATATGGGAAGTCTATTCGATAGTAAAAAACGCTGAACCTTATTCAGAATTAACGATGAAGGAGTTCCAGGAAGTTCTTAAATTTGCAGAGGAACGTTGCCGACTGATACGTATTGAAAATGATAGAATTAGGCTCCGAAAGGGCGCAATTCAATACTACTTCGGGCAATTGAGTACAATTCCAACGGAAGTACGTTTCAAAGTTTATGATGTAATAGAGAGAAAGAACATTGGCGAAATTGATGAAAAGTATGCTTTTTCAATAGATGTTGGACACACTTTTCTTCTCGCTGGCAAAGCACGAGAAGTCATAGAAATAAGACCTAGTGAGAAAAAGGTAATAGTTACTCCCATCGCGGAAAGTACAGTACCACCCAAATGGGTTGGAGAACTTTTTCCAGTATCTTATTTGGTTGCAAGTAACATTAAATACGTGGAGAAAGAAAATAACTTGAAAATGACTAAAGAAGCAGAAGAACTTTTTGATAATCTTATTTCAAATGTAATCGACGGGATTGCATGGGATATAGATAAAGACAGCGGCTCGATTGTTCTTGTTACACGATTTGGCAATAATGTAAATAGAACTATTGCCGCAGCATTAGGAGCTGTTTGTCGAGCAATAGGAAAAATTCCTCTAATCAGCGTTGATGTTGATGCGCATAGAATATATTTAAGACTTTGGAACGCTACACCACAGTACGTTTCTGAAGTGAAAATAGCATTAAAAATGCTTGAGGAAATTGCCAATAATTATGAAAAGTTCAAGGAAATTGTCAAACGCGGACTTGTTGAATTCTTTCAAGCAGATCTCGCATGGTATCTCATTCATGTTCTTCGTAGGCTGGGCATTCTTTCTCCAACGGAGACCATAGATTATTCCTATGCAACAAAATTACTTGAAATGTATTATGGAACATTAGTTTTCGAAGAAGTTTTTAATGAATACGCACATAAAAATCTCGATTTGGAAATCGCACAAGAAATTCTTTTAAATCATATAAGTGATAAATTAATGCATGTTCCGCAACGTGTAAGGGAACTGCTCCCGCCAATAATCATTAGTGACGTTATTCTCGATGAGCAATTTAAGATAATTCTTGACGAACGCAAAGTTAAGCTTGTTTGTTTAAGTTGTGGTTGGAGCACTGATAAAACAGTGAGAGAAGCAATTCAAGTGATTAAGAGCTTTTCATGCCCCAAATGTGGATCGATGCGAATCACAATTACTAAGAAACATGATGAAGAGTTACCACTAATCATTCAAAAATCACGTAAAGTTAAATTAACTCCAAGAGAAAAAGAAAAATTTCTATTGGCATTGAAGGTAGCTCATACTGCCAAAGCAATGCCAGAAATTATATATGCAATTGCAACTCATGGCGTTTCGTTAGAACATGCTTTGTCCATTGTTACTTCAGAGGCTCGTACATCATTTTTCTCAGAATTGCGAAAAAGAGAAGCAATGTTTTTCAAAACGCGACTTTTTTGGATGTAAATAACTAAATGACATGGAATAACTGATAACGTTAGTAAATTAAGAGAAGAGAGCTTTAAAACGAGTTTTAATGAACATAAATTATGAATTTCAATTATAATTTTGTTTCTTTTAGGGTGACTCCTCATGGCATATATTAAATGGTTAGGTCATGCTGCTTTTGAGATTGAATTAAGTGGAAAAAGAATTTACATTGACCCATGGATTACAAATCCTAAATCACCAATAAAAATGGAGAATATCGAGAAAGCAGATTTTGTTATTGTTACACATGATCATGGAGACCATCTAGGAGAAGCGATTGAAATATGCAAAAAAACAGGAGCAACTTTTGTAGCAATTTTTGAACTCGCTAATTATGCACAACAGCAAGGGGTTAAAAACGCAATTGGAGCCAACATAGGTGGACCTATAAAACTCGCGGATGACTTGGTAGCAGTACTGACCCCTGCTTATCACTCTGCCACTAGGGGTGCACCAACTGGAGTAGTTCTTATGGGCAAAGAGGGAACAATTTACCATGCGGGTGATACGGGTCTCTTTGCAGAAATGAGTTTCATTGGAGAACTTTACAAACCGAAAATTGCGTTACTTCCAATAGGTGGTCACTTCACAATGGGTCCTATAGAGGCTGCAAAAGCTTGTGAATTACTTAATTGTGAAATCGTTATTCCGATGCATTATCAGACATTTCCAATAATTTCTGGAAGTCCGGAAGAGCTTAAGAAAGAGATTGAGAAGAGAGGATTAAAGACAAAAGTGATTGTTCTAAAGCCTGGAGAAAAATTGAGTTTTTAGAGTGTTTTTTCTTTTTCTTTTTTGTGAGCATAATGGCCAAATATTTTGTAATGTGCCAAGGTAGTCCCTTTGAGATTTCCTTAGAAATGGCAGAAATATCGACGCTATATATTCATGAGGAGACGATTCCCGAAGTTCTTGTCAAACTTGTTGACGATTTTAAGAGGCGAAAGATAATAATGCACCCTGTCATTGTAGACAAGAGGACAAATGTTGTTCTTGATGGTATGCATAGAATCGAAGCAGCTCGAAGAGCTGGTTTTAAATTTTTCCCAGTATGCAAAATTGATTACCAAGATCCTCGTGTTAAACTGGAACAGTGGTATCGGCTCGTAAAAGGATTTCCAACTAATAAAATTGAAAGAATAATTAGTGATGTATTCTCTGATTTTATTGATATAGTTATTCAAAAAACGGACTCATGGATTGATGAAATAAAAAAAGCAGACATAATTGGTGTATTCCTATCAGAGCATCTCTACTATGTGATTCAATCAGATGTGAGAGGCTTATGGGACGCATTTAGGATTTTTTCAGAATTAGAAAAGAATTTACTGAGAATGGGATTTAATATCCAGTTCATTCCAGATTCGCAGGTCAAGAAATTCCTAAGTGATTCAACAATATTAGCTCCAAGGCCACTTACTAAACGAGATGTCATTAAATATGCAAGAGAGGGAAAGTTATTTCCAAGGAAAACAACACGACATGTATTACCAGTGAGACCACTTTTTTTGAATGTTCCAGCAGAATTTTGCATCAGAGAAGATTTTGATTACGTAAGTAAAAGATTTGAAGAGTTCATTAAACAAAAAATTCCAGTGGAGTGTAAGGGACAGATTACTCTTGACAGATTTTATGAAGAAGAAACACTGCTAATTTTTCTTTAATTTGTGATGACAATGCAATATTTACTGATACTCAGAGGAGAAAAAGGGAATCTCCTTACTTTATCCGATGAAATAATTACTGACTGTGATGTGGACATAGTTCATTTTAGAGAAAATGGTGATGTATTCCAAATAGTAATTCACGGAAAAGAAGATGACATCACAAGACTACTTGAAAAATTAAAACAATTTGGATTAAAGCAAGTTAGTAAAATCCCATTATCAGATACTCTAGATATGGACAAATTCCTTGATTTCTTGCCGCTTTTTATCAAGCTTGAAAAGATGACTGTACGAGTGTACGAAAAAAACAAACTAAATCGCAATGTTCAGGAGAAATTCAAAAAGTTTTTCCAGGTTTATGATGAACTTAAAAGAGCCGTAGGTGTGAATTACCCGATAACGCTACTCTATTTAGCGAAAATGATGAAGAACGTAGATAAATGCCTGAAACTTGTATGTTTCTATCACAACGTTGATTTAAAGAACGCTAAACAAGTACTAGAAGCATTATGTCAAGAGAAATTCATAAAAATACGAGACAACGTAATTCTTTTCAGTTTAAAAGGAGCCATAATCCTAGAAATGTTTAAGAAATTCATAATTGAAGTTTTAGAAACTTTGCACTAAAAAAGTACAGCAATCATCGGGAGTATGAGAATCAGCACTCGAAGTATTCATCACATATCAGAGAAGGGGTGCATCATCACCGAAATAAAGAACACCTTAAGTAATTTAAATTCCGTATCTTCTGAAGACCTCTACGGCTGCGAGAATTCCAGATTCTTT
>Ga0190314_1000620_pt1 | contig 11756 bp, 10 predicted proteins | sample 4870071112_MG_FD_165055 | JGI IMG/M metagenome (GOLD analysis project Ga0190314, IMG submission 165055) | Hydrothermal vent sediment bacterial communities from Southern Trench, Guaymas Basin, Mexico - 4870-07-11-12_MG | ecosystem: Environmental > Aquatic > Marine > Hydrothermal vents > Sediment ...
AAATTAGGTCGGGGAAACCCGACTTTTTATTTTGCCGGCGTAGCTCAAGGAGAGCTCCACTTTTGTAAGGTGGAGGACGTGGGTTCAAATCCCACCGCCGGCTTAAGTCAAAGAATACAAGAGAAAGGAGGTGGTCGCCTTCAGAAGGAGGTGATCACCTGTGCGGGGAAGATACAAGAAAGAGATGCTGGCTAAATGGTTAATGAGCAAACGTGTTGATAAAAAACGACTATGGAAACATTATAGGAGGAAGGTAAAAGCGGAGTTAAAACTTAAATATTCTTTATGATGTGTCGAGCCTGTCCAGTGTCTGTCGAGCCTGTCGATGGTGTCGAGATGTCGATAGAAATCGGTGGTTCAAGTCCACCCGTCCCGACCATTTGGCTCTTTTTTGGCTCTTTTGGCTATTAATTGGTCGATTTCTGGGCAATTTGGTCAATATGCTACCGGAAGTTACTTCCGAGACCGGAAGTCTAGCAAGTACTTGCTATGTCACAGTTGTCACAGATTGTAGACAGGTGTCACATAAGAAACAAAATCGACCCCCAATGAGGGGGTCGAAGTGCTGAAATCAGCAGGGAAGCGTGGTGGCCAGGGGCGGAATCGAACCGCCGACACCTGGATTTTCAGTCCAGTGCTCTACCAACTGAGCTACCTGGCCACTCTCTCTGGTGGGAGCGGCAGGACTTGAACCTACGACCTCCTGCTTGTAAGGCAGGCGCTCTTCCCCTGAGCTACGCTCCCACCAAAGGCGTTTAATATTATACCATAAAATTTTCGAAGGCAACTTGCTTAATATTCTGACATTGTGGTTGTAAAGGTCTGCAAAATCTCTTCAAAACATTCTGGAAGAAAGGAAGTCAAAATTCATTTACGTTTTAATCACGCGTTTCTATAATCTTTAGAATGGTTCTATAATATTTACGCGTCAGGAGGTGGAAACGTGGAATGGCATGGAACGACGATACTGGTGGTGAACAGATACGGGAAAACCGTCATGGCGGGAGACGGGCAGGTCACCTTCGGCACAACAATTTTAAAAACTGGTGCCAGGAAGGTCAGAAAACTCGGTGACGGGAAGGTATTAGCAGGTTTTGCGGGATCCGTTGCAGATGCCATGGCGTTGTTTGAAAGGTTCGAATCGAAATTGAAAGAATGGGGTGGAAATTTGATAAAAGCTTCTGTTGAGCTTGCAAAAGAGTGGAGAACTGATAAAGTTCTCAGAAGGTTGGAAGCTTTGCTTCTGGTCGCAGATAAAGAGAACATCCTTTTGATTTCTGGAAATGGCGAAGTTATCCAACCTGATGATAATGTCGCTGCCATAGGTTCAGGAGGGCCTTACGCTTTAGCTGCAGCAAGAGCCCTTCTTAGAAACACGGATCTTGGTGCAAGAGAGATCGTGGAGAAAGCGATGGAAATAGCAAGTGAAATCTGTATATACACCAACAAGAACCTCGTGATCGAGGAAGTGTAAGTTATGATATCATGGACTTTGGAGGTGATTTCGTGAAAAATTTCGATGAATTGACACCGAAAGAGATAGTTAGAGAACTGGATAAATACATTGTGGGTCAGGAGAAAGCAAAGAAAGCCGTGGCTATAGCTATAAGGAATAGGATCAGAAGACAGAAGTTATCTGATGAGTGGAAAAGAGAAGTTCTTCCAAAGAATATCCTTATGATAGGGCCAACGGGTGTTGGAAAGACTGAAATAGCAAGAAGACTGGCCCAGCTTTCGAAGTCTCCGTTTTTGAAGGTCGAAGCGACAAGGTTCACGGAAGTAGGATACGTTGGGAAGAACGTGGATTCGATGATAAGAGAACTCGTCGAGATAAGCGTGAACATGGTTAAACAGGAAAGAATGCAGGAAGTACAGGATCAAGCGGCAAAACTCGTTGAAGAAAGGATATTGGATTCATTGGTTCCAGAATCCAGGATTCCACAGGTTACGAACCCCTTTGTGAATCTCATAACCGGTATGCAATCTCATCAGGTTTCGCCTGAAGAGAAAAGAAGATGGAGAGCGAAAAGAGAGATGTTGAGAGAAAAATTAAGGAATGGAGAACTTGAAGATGAAGAGATCGATATAGAAGTGGAAGAGAGTTTTACACCTTTCATGGGAATAGTTGGTGGAGGAGAGCTTGAAGATCTTGGGATAGATCTTTCCGGGATACTCGGAAGCATGTTTCCAAAAAGAAAGAAAAAGAAGAGGGTTAAAGTGTCCGAGGCTAGAAAGATCCTTCTTCCCATCGAAGCTGAAAAGCTCATAGACATGGATAAAGTCATTCAAGAGGCTCTCAACAGGGCACAAAACAGGGGAATAATCTTCATAGATGAGATAGATAAGATAGCTGGGAAAGAAGGAGGAGCAGGACCTGATGTTTCAAGACAGGGTGTTCAAAGAGATCTTCTGCCGATAGTTGAAGGAACGACGATCATGACAAAGTATGGCCCTGTAAGAACGGATTTCATCCTTTTCATAGCAGCTGGTGCCTTTCATATGACAAGGCCTTCAGATCTCATCCCAGAACTTCAAGGAAGGTTTCCAATAAGGGTAGAACTCGATCCTTTGACGGAAGATGATTTCAAGCGAATCCTAACGGATCCTGAAAATGCCATAACCAAGCAATACCAGGCTCTTCTGTCAACGGAAGGCATCGAACTCGTTTTCACGGAGGATGGGATAGAAGAGATAGCGAAGATTTCTTACAGACTGAATCAGAGATTGGAAAACATAGGTGCAAGAAGGCTCTACACGGTTGTTGAGAAGGTTCTGGAGGATGTATCTTTCGAAGCGCCTGATATACCGGAAAGAAAAGTTGTGATTGATGTCGGTTATGTGAGGAAGAAACTCGAGAAGATCGTGGAAGACGAAGACCTGAGCTCCTACATCCTGTGATTCTGGAGGGATGTCATGAAAAGACGATGGAAAGAAACTTTGGAAGGCTATCTTTTCCTTCTACCAGCCCTCATAGTTCTTTCCATATTCGTTTTTTGGCCTATAGGTTTTTCTCTGGTTCTCAGCTTCTTCAAATGGGATTTCAGAAACATGAAGAACCCTTCTTTTATAGGACTTGGAAATTACAGGGAGATATTCAAATTCTCATCTCCAACTTCCTATCCATTCTGGATGGCGGTTGTGTACACGCTCGTTTTTTTGGCACTTTCTCTCGCGCTGGTTCTGATGATAGCGAGAACGATGGAAAAGGACAGAAGGTGGTTCATACACGCTCTGTACTTCCTTATATTCGTGCTTTTGTTCATAGCTGGCTACATAACGAACACATATGTGGCAACGATCATGCTCTTGTTCTTCGTGTTCATCTTCCTCGAATTGAGGGATTTAGGCAATAAGCTTTTTAAACACCTTTGGCTCGTTCTCTTCGCCATACTGGGAATTTTCATAGTACTTAGATACGTTTTTCCTGTAGATTATGGGATATTGAATTACGTTCTCGAAGCTAAAGAAAAGAATCTTTTCATAAAGGCAATTTATAACACCACGTACTACGTTATACTGACCGTCCCGACAACGATATTTTTAGCCTTAATGATCGCACTTCTATTGAACGCCAACATAAAACTCAGAGCTTTCTTCCGAACAGCTTACTTTTTGCCTTTCGTAACATCGATAGTTGCTATTTCTTTGGTCTGGCAGTGGATATACAACGACGAGTACGGATTGCTCAACTACGTTCTTTCGTGGTTTGGGATAGAGAAGATAGCATGGCTCAAGGATGAAAAATGGACGATACCAACGATTGCAATCCTTTCGATCTGGAAAGGCGTCGGATACGATGCCGTCATATTTCTCGCAGGTCTTCAGAATATCGATAAGTTCTATTACGAAGCTGCAGACGTTGACGGTGCTAACACCTTTCAGAAATTTCTCTACATAACATGGCCACTCCTTTCGCCTACTACTTTCTTTCTACTGATCGTTTCGATGATAAACGCATTTAAAGTCTTTGCAGAAGTTTACGTTCTCTATGGGGGTCTCCCTGGTCCCTACAACTACAGTGGTCTGACGATGGTCTATTACGTCTTCGACTTGTTCTACAGGCAGCAGAGGATGGGAATAGCCTGTGCAGGGGCTTACCTTCTCTTTATAATCATAGCCGTTTTGACTTTTATTCAATTCAAGATCGGTAGAAAGATGGTTGAGTATGTGTCTTAAGGAGTGATTGGATGAGACGTTTTCTAAAGACGCTTATTATATACATACTTGTTGCTTCTGGTGCTATATTGATGCTGATGCCGTTTGCCTGGATGGTGGCGACTTCTTTCAAACTGCCCAGCGAGGTTGAAGAATGGCCGCCAAAATGGACTTCTAAGAACTTCCTCTCTGAAAGGAACGTGAAAGTGAAAGTAGTGGAGAAGGTTGGTGGAATAGATTGGAGAAGTTTGAGTATAAGAGAAGCCATGGCTTTCGTAACTTTGAAAAAAAAGGGAAGGAACGTTCTCTCACTGCTGATAGATGACGATCCGGTGAGAAGAGGAACTCTTTTCATTGATTTTTCCTCTCCAAATGGTGGAAATCCAGATTACGCAACAAGAATCGATGAGGAATCTTTCCAGGAATTCAAAAAGAGCCTACAAAACTACAAGACCTCGAGTGACCTGAAGAAGATATTTGAAGAGGACGAGCCACCGGTCTTTTTCTCTGAGATCTTTAGTTTCTATAGATCATCGAAAAAGCCATTTCTCGATAGAATAGATCTTGTCGATAGAATGGAAAATTACTTGAAACTCGCTGAGAAGAGTTACAATACTTTGAAGAGATTTGCCGACATCAGAATAAAGGATGAGGAAGAGAAGAAGAAGTTTAAAGAATTTCTGACAGAATCCCATGAGAGTCTCTCGGATTTCGTATCCAACGTGCAGGTATACAGAGCCGGTGTGGAAAGTGTTTTGGAAGACAAAGAGGTCGAAAAGATTGTGAAAGATATGGAGAGTTTAATTGAGGAGATCGGATCCCCTTCGTTCATGGATCCGTCGGTAACTCCCCTTCTGAACTTTTACAGAAAGAAAATACTGGAACCTTTAATTACGGAAAGAGACACTCTGGGAGTTTATTTGAAAGTTAAAAAGTTCTATAGAGCCGTCCAAGATAAGACACTCGATGGTTCCAGAATAGTGGCTAAGTTCAGAACGGAAGAGGAGAAATCCAGACTGTTGAGAGAGAGGATCATGAACGGCATCAAAAACGAAAGATACAGAAAGATCCTTGAAGAACTGATGAATGAGAAGGATCTTGCGGAAAAATTCGCAAGAGTGCTGGATGAGGAAGTTCTAGAAGAGCTGAAACACCTCGGCATCAAAGACAAGGATCTTTCGCCTGTTTTCAATGATATAAAAGACAGCGTGGTTCGTTTAGCGAACTTATTAATAGAGAAAGGTAAGGATTTGAAGGATTACTTTAAAGGGTCGGCAGATATCGATGCTTTCTTAAAATCCCTGGAGAAGGATTTCAGTGGTAGCTCTTCTTTCATCCTTGTGAAAGGTAAGATAGCAAAACTTTCAAAGAAAATTCCTCCCAGGGAGTTGTTCTCTGTAATGAAAGAAGTGTTCGACGATGTTGAAGCGATCTCCCTTGTAAGAAGAATATACTCCGACACTGTGAGTGAGCTGAAGCTGATATCTGCTCCTTCGAAAGTCATCGCGGTCAGAATGAGAGGGTCAGAAAATCTTGAGATAGTCTTTGATGGTATAGACAAAGTATTCTTCGAGGATGAAAAATATTTTGTCAGAGCAAAATTCTCTCTTGGAGAAGTCTTCGCAAACATCTTTCAAAACTACGTCGATGCTTGGAAATCCGCTCCATTTGCGAGATACTACATGAACACAGTCATCGTCGCAACTACCACAACCATACTGGAGGTCATAATAGCCTCGATGGCAGCTTTTGCTTTCTCGATTCTCAAATTTCCAGGCAGAGATTTCCTGTTTGGAATTTTTCTTGCGACTATGATGGTGCCTGGAGAAGTTCTTCTAGTTCCAAATTTCATAACCATAACGAAGTTCGGCTGGATAGACACTTACTATGCTCTGATCGTTCCATGGATCGTCAGCGTTTTCGCTATATTTTTGATAAGGCAGCATTTCCTGACCTTGCCTCAGGAACTTTACGATGCGGCCAAGATGGATGGGTGCGGGAACTGGAGATACCTGTGGACCATCGCCGTTCCCCTTTCGAAACCTGTTATAATTACAGGGGCTTTGTTGAAATTCGTCGCCAGCTGGAACGCTTTCTTGTGGGTCCTGATAGTAACAAACAGTGAGAAATATCGAACTCTCACTGTGGGGCTTCAGACCTTCAGTTCGGAAGCTGGGACCGTTTATCATCAACTCATGGCTGCTGCAACTTTCTCGATTCTCCCAGTTGTTGTCCTCTTCTTGTTCATGCAGAAATACTTCATAAGAGGTATTGCAAGAACAGGATTGAAGTGAGGTGGTTTCTATGAAAAAATTGATGGTGTTTCTAGTTGTTTCGATCCTTTTGTTGATCGCTGTCCAATGCCAGGAACCCGGCCCTAGCGTTCCAGGGAGGATAACTCTGAAATTCAAGATCGGTGACTTTGAAATGCTGAAAAACTCTCTGAACCTTGGAGAAAGTCAGATAGACATGAAAGCTGGTGGGAAAGATCTAGAAGGAGAGCTATCTTCTCTCATATATGATGGCTGGAATTGGGGAGAGGTATCACTTCCATTGGACTTAGAAAACTTTTCAGTTTCTTTGAAAGCAACCTTGGTTTTTGTGGATAGTGAAACGCAATTCTCAACGACCGTTTCTTTCACGTTCGATAACATGAGAGTGGAACACTGGTTCTACGAAAACGAATTTGCAACGGATACCACACTCGATGAGGGAGACATCGCTTACTTTCTACTGGATTTAAACGAAGGAAAAGTCCTGGTTGTAGAGGATCCTGTCAGAATATATGGTAGTGTTGAAAAAAAAGGTGATATAGTCGATATGGATATAGGTGATAGATCCCTCAAAGCTGTGGGTGATATCTTTGGAAGATTCCAATTTTGGGTACCGAGGCCATACATAGGAAGATACGACGTATGGCTGTGGTACAATAATTCTTCCACCGAGGTTACTGTGGCAGGTGAGAGCGGTGAAATCGAGGTATCGTTCTAAAAGTAAAAAGAATAGAAGAAGATTGAATATGGGGCTCATAACTCTCATACTGGTCATGTCGGTTATAACGATCGTAACTTACACCAGATACCTTCAAGAAAAAGAAAGGTACAACAACCTCTTGGAAACGTATAGGAATCTAAAAGAAGAGGTAGAATCTCAGAAAAGAGTTAATGAATGGCTCAAAGAGGTGATCGAAAGGAATGAAGAAGTTCGTGGTAACAACATCGCACAAACCGAAGAAAGAACAGGTGATGAAAGCGAGGGAACTGGCGGAGAAATTGAAAGTAAAATACATACCGAGGAGAAAGTTGAAGGGATTCGCTGAAGAGAACGAATTGGATTTCTACTACGTTGTCGAGAAGAATGGAAGGGTAATAATAAAGTGGGAGGGTGGAGAGCTTTTCTTCCACCCTTCAGTTTCTATACTGAGAATGCGAAACATAAGGAACGGCCAGAGAGATTACCTCATAGAGGCCCTAGAACTTGAAGGAAATGAAAAGGTGTTGGATCTCACATTCGGTTTGGGAAGTGAGGCTATATTAATAGCGGCGTTTTTACCGTTTGGAAAGGTGATTGGCCTTGAAAAATCCATTCACATATACACCGTGGTCAGCGAAGGAATTGAAAACTTCAAAACCGATTTGAAATGGCTCAAGGATGCTCTATCGAGAATAGAATTGATTCACGAGGATTTCAAGGGTTTCATAAGAAAAGCTAGTGATGAATCCTTCGACGTGGTCTATTGTGATCCGATGTTCGAAAATCCAAAGTACGAATCATCCGCTATGAACCCTTTGAGACCTTTCGCAGTTTATGACACAGTCGATGAAGATGACTTGGAACATATGATCAGAATTGCCAGGAAGAAAGTCATATTGAAAAGTTGCGTTGAAGATAGTCTTTTCAAAAGGATAAAAGTCGATGAGGTTGTTGGAAGCAAAAAGAGTGGCGTTATCTATGGAATAATCAGGAAGGGAAGGTGAAAAATTGGGGAAAATATTGATAGTCAGTGGCCCAACTGGTGTTGGGAAAACTGAGTTGATGCTGGAAGTCTGTGAAAAAGTAAATGGAGAGATCGTATCCATGGATTCTCGACAGATATACCGTTACATGGATATAGGCACCGCAAAGCCTTCTCTAAAGGATAGAGAAAGAGTACCACACCACATGATAGACATATTGAACCCTGATGAGTATTACAACGCTTTTCTCTACAGAAAGGACTCTTTGAAAGTGATGGAAGAGATATTGAAGAAAGGGAGAATACCAGTTTTCGTTGGAGGAACAGGATTGTACGCAGATGCTTTAGTTAGAGGGATTTTTGAAGGAGTACCGGCAGATGAGAACGTAAGGAGAAAATTGCGAGAACTGGAAGAGAGAGAACCAGGTATTCTCAGAAAAATGCTGGAAGAGTTCGATCCAGAATCGGCTACGAGGATACATCCAAACGATATGAAGAGAACGATAAGGGCTTTGGAGGTTTACATGAAGACGGGTATGAGAATATCGGATCTGAGAAAGAGAGCAAAGGGGAGTGATAGATTCAAAATAGTTGTCTTAAATAGGGATCGAGAAGAGCTCTACAGAAGGATAAACGAAAGAGTAGAAAAAATGTTGAAAGATGGCCTGATAGAAGAAACAAAAAAGCTTCTTGATATGGGTTACTCAAGGAATCTGAATTCACTGAACACAATAGGTTACAAAGAAGTAATAGATTATCTAGATGGAAAAATCGATTACGATAAGATGAAACACCTCATAAAGAGAAACTCAAGGAGGTTCGCAAGAAGGCAGATCATCTGGTACAGAAGATACGATGATGCTGTTTGGATCGATTTGTCGGAACTGGGCTTTAAGAAAGCCAAAGAAAAACTCGTAGAGATGATACTGAAGGAATTCAAAGATCCTTAGACAGGATACACCGGTAGATCATCTGTGAATTCTGATATGCCTTCTATGTACTCGAAATCCACCTTTAATCTCTTTTCATACTTTTTCCTCAGGAACTTCTTCCCAACCTCTCCCAGTATAGCGTATATCAATATGTCTTCATCTCTTTCCGCTAAATGTCCTACTTCTTTCCTGGCTTTCTCGAGTTCTGGCTCCAAGATATCAGCGGGTCTCACATCTATGGGTCTTTCATTCCCCAAAACCTTCTTCAAAAGTTCTTCGTTTACCGGCCCAGGAGGTCTTCCATACAATCCCTTCAGGTAATTTCTAACCTCGTTCGTGATCTTTGAGTATCTCTCCCCTGTTATCACGTTCAAAAGAGCCTGAACTCCCACTATCTGACTTGTGGGGGTTACAAGAGGAGGATATCCTAGATCTTTTTGAACCCTTGGAACCTCTTTCAAAACCTTTTCCATAAGATGTTCCATGTTCTGCTCTCTGAGTTGTTTTAGAAGGTTTGAATACATTCCCCCTGGGATCTGGGAGAATATAATTCTTGGATCCACCGTTTTCATATTCACATCGTACTCCCTATATTTTGCTCTAACTTTTTCAAAATGATCTATGAGGAATTTCAAGGTCTTTTCATCAGTTTCTTGAACCTTCTTTCCATATTCCCTTGCAACGTGATGAATGATTTCAAAAGGTGGTTGAGAAGTCCCACTTGCAAGTGGCGATAAAGCCGTATCCAAAAAATCAGCACCGGCATCCAGTGCGGCAAGGTAACTCATGGGAGCAAGCCCTGTTGTGCAGTGAGAATGAACCTCTACAGGGATATCGAATCTCTCTTTTAAAGTTTTAACGAGCTGGTAAGCCACCTTTGGTGTTAAGAGCCCTGCCATATCTTTTATACACAGTGAATCCACTCCTCTTTCTATCATCTCCTCCGCTACTTTCAAGTAATATTCTAAAGTATGGACCGGGCTCACAGTGTAGGAAATCGCTCCTTGAACGTGAATACCACACTTTTTAGCTGTCTCTATTGATTTTTCAAGATTTCTCACATCATTCAGAGCATCGAATACCCTTATTATATCCAATCCGTACTCTGCAACTTTTTTAACGAACAGCTCAACAACATCATCGGCATAATTTCTGTATCCAACCAGGTTCTGCCCTCTGAGTAACATCTGGATATTCGTATTCTTCAGACCTTCCCTTATCTTCCTCAATCTTTCCCAGGGGTCCTCTTCGAGAAATCTCACGGCAACATCGAATGTCGCCCCACCCCACACTTCCATCGAATGGAACCCTAAAGAATCCAAGGCTTCAAGAGCTGGTACCATATCTTCGGTCCTCATTCTCGTTGCAAGGAGAGATTGGTGCGCATCTCTCAACGTTGTATCGACAAACACAGAATCACTCTCCTTCCAGCTTCTTCAAAACTTCGACAGTGAGTTTAACCCTGTTTTCGAATTCGTTTAAGAGTGCGTATTCCTCTTCTGAGTGAAAGTTTCCACCGGGTATACCGAAACCATCCAACGAAGGTACTCCAGCTTCTGAGAAGAAAGCAGCATCCCCTCCACCGGGTGTTCCAGTGAAGGAAATCTCCATGTTCAGATCTTCTGCCACTCTTCTCACTAGTTCCATAAATTCTGTGCTTTCCTTCATAGGTGGCCTTCTAACTTCAAGAACAAAGCCCTTGCTTGTTCCTTTAACCTTTGTATTCAGAGAATCTATCCTTTCTTTTAAAGCGTTCAGAGAATTCATGGAGTCAAAGCGAACGTCAAAGAAAACCTTTGCTTTGTCAGGTGTTATGTTGGATTTTTCCCCACCACTTATCAGTGTTGGATTCAGTGATAGATCTTCAAATTCTTCATTCAGTTTGTATATTTCCGGTATTTCCAGGGACAGCTCCAATATTGCGTTGGCACCAAGATCGAGTCTGGAAGCGTGCGCCTTTTTACCAGTTACCTCTATGAGGAGAGAGGCTATTCCTCTCCTTGATGAAACGAGACTTCCATCCTCTCTTCCAGGTTCGAAGGAGAGGCAGTACTTCGTATCCTTCCTCACTTCCTCGAAGACCTTTCTACTCCAGGGAGATCCAAGTTCCTCATCCAAATTCAGGACAACACATAAGTTCCCTTGTTTCTTTTCCTCCAAGAACCTTCTCAAAGCTTCTATTAGGACCACGATCCCTCCTTTCATATCTGCAACACCTGGTCCCAAAGCCTTATCGCCTTCTATCCTGAACGGCCTTCTTTCAGGTTCACCCCTTGGAAAGACAGTATCTAAATGTCCTATTAAGGTCGTGTAAGGGGATTTTCCCATGATCCCCAAAAATGCTCCATCTTTTTCCTCAACCCTGAATCCCAGATCTTTCAAAATCTCCGCTATAAATCTTGTTCTTTCCATCTTTTCTTCCTTATCCGCATCCCTACCAGTATCGGTGTTAACGAGTTTCTCGTACAGTTCTTTCCATCCCATTTTTGAAGCTCCTTTCCAAGCTTTCTGGTATATTCTATCACGTTGAAAGTTGCCGATAAAAGAAAGATTCTTTCTCTATTCTGTGAATAATCTTTCTACCACTTTATGTAACACTCTTATGATATATAATCGTTTGAACGAGGTGGTGGAGAATGCTTTTGATAAAGAAGTTCAAATTCGATTCAGCTCACAATCTCGTAAAGTATCATGGAAAATGCGAGAAGCTTCAT
>Ga0190314_1000623_pt1 | contig 11716 bp, 9 predicted proteins | sample 4870071112_MG_FD_165055 | JGI IMG/M metagenome (GOLD analysis project Ga0190314, IMG submission 165055) | Hydrothermal vent sediment bacterial communities from Southern Trench, Guaymas Basin, Mexico - 4870-07-11-12_MG | ecosystem: Environmental > Aquatic > Marine > Hydrothermal vents > Sediment ...
GAATATTTTTCTGCCTCTTCATCACTTATATCATAAATTTTCAATTCAATTTTTTCATGGAGGGAAGATACCTCTTCTAACAACATATTAACTTCTCTGCAGTACATACATGTATGCTCCTTACTGAGAAATCCAATCAGTACTACTTTATGCTGTAAGTTTTCCGCGAATTCTTTTTCAAGAATTTCTCTATCTTTCTTTTTCAGCAGAGGCATACTGGTGCATCCTACGAGTATATTTAATACTTTCTTACTTGTGCTGTCTCTCTATCATAGCCATCAGAATCAAACCCGCTAGAAGTACGCGCCTATCCAAATACGGTGGTATGTTTAAGCAGCGGAGTTCCCATATATCTCCGATTATCTTGAACTGTTGTTCTATCTCCGCCACAGGCTGTCCATGTAAGTACATGGTCATCTTCTCCGGTATAAGACCTCCTCCTGGCATATATTTTCTCATAAGACCTGTGCTAGTTTCTTCCTTTATATGGCCTATGAGGTTTTCATTGGCATCGTATACTTCCCATTCATCAGGCGCGAATGTAGATTTTAAGAAATTCCTTCTTACATAGCCCAAGATCGTATTTGTTTTGGAATCTATAACGGCAAATTTGCCCCACACATCTATTATTTGCGTCTGCTGTATGCGGAACAATTCCTCCTGCATAGTTTCGTCGGTATATATTCTTATATCTTCTTTCAGTTTGAAGATTTTCTGCTTACTGAATCCCAATATATTGCCGTTGGCATCCTCTATCCAGTACTTATTCCCTACGGTTAGAACTTTCTTCCTAACACGGTAGAAGTTCTGGAACCATATGGGGTTCTGCGTGTACTGTGAAGGCTGTGGCACTCGCTGCTGAGAAACTGGCTCCACATATCTTTGACAACGATAACAGTAATATCGCTGGTACTGTGGAATAAAACTCAACTCTCCGCCGCAGTGGGGACAACGAGGAGCCTGTTGTGATTGCACCGGTTGCGGTTGCTGAACGATTGGCTGTTGTGCCTGCTGGGGCTGAACTACCGGTTGGGGAGGTTGCATGGGTTGAGGCTCAACATACCTCCGGCAGCTATAACAGTAATATTTATCGTATTGAGGAATATAAGTGGCGTTTCCTCCACAATAAGGACATCTCACAGATGCAGGTTTCTCCTCCACAGGCTCCACATATCTTTGGCACTGATAACAATAATATCGCTGGTACTGTGGTATATAGCTAACATTTCCTCCGCAGTAAGGACATTTCGGCATATGAACACCTCAGAGCCACCGGGGGGATTCGAACCCCCGACCTGCGGATTACAAGTCCGCCGCTCTTCCAACTAAGCTACGGTGGCAGCAAAATCCAAAATAGGGGAGATGGATTTAAGGTTTTTGTTCATCTATCTCCTCATTTCCATAATTTTCTCGTAGAGTTTTCTGCCGTATATCTCAATATCACGCGAGTGAAAATTATCTCCCCTCCTCAATATAGGAAGGCCGATATATTTATTGAGGTTATGTAAAAGATTTTCAAGCTCTCTTTCTTCTATACTGTAATTCTTTTTTATATATTCCAGCATCTTCAAATGTATTTTTATTCTGTAGTTATCCGCAGCAGTTTCCGAATCAGTTATCATACATAGAAATACCGCGTAAATATAGTCCTGACACATCTTCAGCAGCTTCTCATCAACCATCGGAACAATAATTGTGGTAGATTAGATAAATTTTTCTCCAACAAAATTTAAATTCACCACCACGATAATCCTACAATGAAGGGATATGCCGGTAAGGTGCTCAGAGTGAATCTCACGAATGACTCGGTAAAGAAGGAGGAATTGCCCGAGGAACTCGTGAAGAAATTTCTGGGCGGGTTGGCTCTGGCTTCCTATTATCTCTACAAGGAGGTGCCGAAGGGCGCGGATGCTTTAGGCGGCGAGAACAAACTGATTTTTGCCCCCGGAGTTTTAGTGGGTACAGGATTGCCCACCTTGTCCAAGAGCTCGCTGGTTTTCAAATCTCCGCTGACCGGCGGATTCGGGCGCTCGGTGGTAGGGGCGAAGATGGGTATCGCTTTGAAAAAGGCTGGTTATGACATGCTCATAATTGAGGGCAATGCAGAGAAGCCCAAGATTCTCAGAATAAAGGATGAAGTTGTTGAAATTTTGGATGCCGATGATCTATGGGGCAAAGATGCGTTAGAAACGCAAAAAATACTTAAAGAAAGATTCGGGGAAAATGTGACCACCGCCGCAATAGGACCCGCCGGCGAAAATCTATCGCTTATATCCGGCGTGGATTTTGAAGAAAGACAGGCGGCTCGCTGCGGAATAGGTGCCGTCATGGGTTCCAAAAAATTGAAAGCTATGATTGTGGAAGGCACAGGCAAAATAGAGTATCACGACGAAGAAGGAATGAAAATTTTGGCGAGAGAACTAACGAAAAAAATTCTGGAAAATCCATCCGCCAAGAGGTATAGGGATTTCGGCACAGGGGCTTCCTACGACTGGCTTAACCGCGGACTGGGTATTTTTCCAAGCCGAAATTTTCAGGAAAGTTTCTTCAGAAAGGCCTACGAGGAAAAGAGATACAGCGATTTGGACCCTGAGCGTTTTGTGCCTACAAGAAGAGTCGCTAGAAATCCCTGCCCTAATTGCGTAATAGCATGTTCCCGCGTAGTGGAGATGAAAAAATACCTGCCCGGAACGAGAGTGGATGGGCCGGAATATGAAACTTCGTATTCTTTAGGAAGTATGCTTGAGATAGATGATTTGGATTCCGTAGCGTATCTCAACTATCTTTGCGATATATACGGCTTGGATACCATATCCGCGGGCGTGACGATAGGATGGGCCATGGAAGCTTATGAAAAAGGACTCCTCACAAAAGAAGATACCGACGGCTTGGATTTGAGATTCGGAAATGTTGAAGTCGCCGCAGAAACCCTGAGAAAGATGGCCTATCGTGAAGGAAATCTCGGAAAGTTGCTTGCGGATGGAGTTAAAAGAGCATCGGAAAAATTGGGCAAGGATTCGTGGAAATTCGCAATACACATAAAAGGGCTTGAATTTCCTGGATATGATGCGAGGGGGGCTAAGGGCCTTGCTCTGGCGTTCGCCGTATCTTATCGGGGAGCATGCCACCTAACTGCAGGAAATTACCCGACCGAACTCGCGGGTAAATGGTGGGTGTTTGATGGCGTGAATAGGATGGATTACAGAAATAAGGGATTCATCGTGAAATTCCACGAGGATCTCATGCAGCTCTACGATACTCTCGGAATATGCAAGTTTGCCCGGGGAGTATATACCATAGATATTCTCCCCGATATTTTGTATGCCGTTACGGGTATGTACGCGGACAAATCTTGCCTTATGACCGTTGGGGAGAGGATGTACAATATAGCGAGAGCCTTTAACATACGCGAGGGTTTCTCCAGAAAGGACGACACTTTGCCCTGGCGCATTATGCACGAACCCATACCCAGAGGACCCTCCGCAGGAGCTAAGGTGTCTCCAAATGAATTTGAGCACATGCTTGATGAATACTACCAAGCGAGAGGTTGGAGCAAAGAGGGCATACCCACAAAAGCGAAACTTATCTCACTGGACTTAGATGATATTGCGGAAGATGTCGGTATTTAAAAACTCCTATGAAAATGAAAAATGATTTAAATAATAGATTACTATGGGGTATTAATGAAAAAGGATATGATGGTAGGTAAATATAAGATTGATGAGATATATTGTGGCGATGCGCTAGTACTTATGAAAGATATCCCTGATGAAAGCATAGATCTTATTGTTACTGATCCTCCTTTTGCCATTGATTTTAAGGCAAAAAGAAATAATTACAATAGGAGGCAAGATAGAGTATTAGAGGGATACAACGAAATACCAAAAGAAAAATATTACGATTTTACAGTTAAATGGATGAAAGAAGCCTATAGGATTCTGAAAAGAACTGGAAGTATGTATGTTTTCTCAGGTTGGACTAATCTTAAAGATATCTTAAATGCGCTAGATGAAGTAGGTTTTATAACTATCAACCACCTTATATGGAAGTATCAATTTGGTGTTTTCACAAAAAGAAAATATGTTACAAGCCATTATCATATTCTTTTCGTTGTGCGTGATGAAAAGAAGTACAAATTTAATAAAGTAGAGCATTATCCTGAAGATGTATGGATAATAAATAGAGAATACTGGACTGGTAAGATAAAAACACCTACTAAATTGCCTGTAGAGCTCGTTAAAAAAATTCTACTGTTTAGCAGCGATGAAGGAGATTTAGTTTTTGATCCATTCATAGGTTCTGGTACCGTGGCGGTGGTGGCCAAAATGCTTGGCAGACACTACCTTGGGTTTGAAATCGTTCCTGAATATTGTGAATTTGCTAAGCAGAGAGTTGCAAAGGTTCAAGCAAGCTTATTTAAGTACATCAATGGAAAAGATTTTGGAGGTGTTTAGTTTGTATGAAAAGGAAAGAGAGATATTCAGAAAAATAAAAGAAAAACTTGAGGATGAAAGGTATAAGGAAAACTTAAAAGAATTTGAAGCAGCTATTAAAAAACTTGTAACGGAATACAATACAGCTAATTGGGAAAATAGGTTTGTTGTTGGAGGTGCCCTTGAGGCGTTATTCTGCGCGCTTTTAAATTCAGTTGGTTTTAAATGTAAATGGTTGAGAGAAGCTAGATATGATATTGAAGTAAATGGTGCAAAATTTTCAATGAAGAGTATCTTCACTGGTTCTGGAGATATAAGACTGATAAATATTTTGGGCGATGAAAGAGTAGAGTGGAAAGAGGCAACATTATTTTTTATAAGCGGTTTGGGTATATGTTATGCTGATCCCTATATGGCTCTAGAAACAAGACACACCAACGATGCTTTGGTAATAAATGTTAAAAGAATAAAGGAAAATGTCATGAATAATAGCGAATGGCTTATTCCTATAAATATACCTCAAAAACCACGGAATTCTTCTAAAATAAAAACTGCAAGCTACGATGTAGCTAAATCAATACTTGAAGACATAAATAGTAAATACCTTAAAAAGCATCTGCCTGAACTGTAACAAATGTAAAAGATATCAATCATTCAACAGCCAAAACAAAATATTAAATGCGTTAATTTGTATACACCTTAGTATGGTAAATCTGGCTGTTAAAGTTGGGAAACTGGAAATCCCGAATCCCACTATACTTGCCTCAGGCATATTGGGAATTTCGGCAAAACTTCTGCTGAGAATTCTAAATAGTGGTGCGGGAGCTGTGGTCACCAAATCCTTCGGTTTATCACCCAAAAAGGGCTACGATAATCCTACAATTTATGAGATGCCATACGGCTTGTTGAACGCCATGGGACTTCCAAATCCGGGGGTAGAATTCTTTTCGGAGGAGTTGAAGAAAATTAGAGGCAGAAATATCATAGCCAGCATATTTGGATCTGAGGTTGAAGAATATTCATCTATCGTTAAAAAAGTTGAGGACTTCGTTGCAGGATTTGAACTGAACTTCTCCTGTCCACACGCTAAGGGCTATGGGATTGAGATTGGTAGGGATATGGAACTCGTTGAGGATATTCTCAGAGAGGTTAGAAAAGCCACGCAAAAACCTATTTGGGCTAAATTCAGTTTGGAAATTCCCAACTTCGTGGAACTGGGAAAAATTGCGGAGAGATATGCAGATGCGGTTGTTATGACCAATACATTAAAAGGAATGGCGATAGATATATACGCGAAAAGACCTGTTTTAACTGCTAAAATAGGAGGTTACTCAGGTCCTTCAATAAAACCTCTTGCGCTCAGAGGAGTTTACGAACTTTACGAGGATGTCAAAGTGGATATAGTCGGATGCGGTGGAATTCTTAGCGGATACGACGCAGTGGAATTCTTTATGGCTGGCGCTAAAGCAGTGGAGATAGGAAGCGGGATTTATTACCGGGGTATAGGAATTTTCAAAGAAATATGCCAAGAAATCAAAGAATTTATGGAGAGAGAAGGTTATGAAAGCATAGAGGATATGGTGGGTGTTGCGCATGTATGAAGCAGTTAAGATTAAAAAATGCGAAGTAGTTGCGAAAAACATAAAGGAAATAGTATTTGAGAGATGCGATGATGCGAGGGCGGGGCAATTCTATATGCTCTGGTTGCCGGGAGTGGATGAATTTCCGATGAGTATTTCAAGGATAAGAAAGAATGAGAGAGGAATTATGGTTAAAGTCATCGGCGAGGGGACTAAAAAACTCTACGAGAAAAATTTAGGCGAGAAGATATGGGTTCGCGGCCCGTATGGCAGGTACTACCGCAAGCAAGAGAACGCTTTAATAGTCGCGGGAGGCATAGGAATAGCATCCCTCCTACCCCTTACAGAAACCATAAATGACTACTTAATAATTATCGGAGCGAAATCAAAGGATGAGTTAATAAGAATTGATGCGAAGAATGTCGTATACTGCACCGATGACGGTAGTTTCGGCGTTAAAGGCACGGCTGTGGATATAGCTAGAAAATATATGGAAGAGAGAGATTTCTCCGTAGTTTACGGATGCGGTCCAGAGCCCATGCTTTACGCGTTATTCAAACTCTGCGAGGATTTTGGGATAAAATGCCAGTTATCGTTGGAAAGGTATATGAAATGCGGCATCGGACTGTGTGGCTCTTGTGAAATAGACGGATATTTGGTTTGTAAAGATGGCCCCGTTTTCTCATCGGAGGAACTCAGAAAAATGGAATCTTTCGGAAAATTCAAAAGAGACGAAAGCGGAAAACTAATACCTCTTTAAAATATAAATTCTGTCGCCGTAAGGTCCTGATATGTAAAGTACATCATACTCGCTCAAATATTTTTGAAGAGTGGTATTATCTATGGTTATTGGTCTTTCGGGATACATTTGAGCGCCATAAATCCATCTCTCCCTTAGTATTAGATACTCGGAAGGTGGCGTCTGATTATATATTATCGCGTACGGCAGGAGGAAATTTCCACGCATATCGTAAAAATTCCTTCCCAATTCGTACATGTGCTCATCACTGCTGTAATTGTTCACGGAGTTCTCGTACAAATATGTAAAGGAGGATACAGCCCACGGCTCCACATAGTTTTCCACCCCAAATATCTGGTGGGTATGCGAGAACATGGGGGTGGAGGACATAAGCGCGACTATACCCGCGGCGAGGATCGCTTCTTTCCTATACGGGAATTTTTTAATTTTAATCTTCTTGGAAATATATCCCACTCCGGAGAGAAAAGCCATACATATGGAGAAGTCAAGAAAATCAAAAGTTCTGAATATAATCACAAAGGAAACTAGGTCAAAGCCCCTTAGAAATCCAAAGAGTATCATCGTTAATGGAGCGAAGAGAATAGCAAAATACAGAGATTTGTATTTCCAATCGCTCCTAGCTAGAAGTATTAAACCAACTACCACGAAAGGAACTATGAAGAAATAACCTACAAGAAATTGCGATGCATTGCCAAGATCCACAGTATCAGGAAAGAGTGGTTGCTGCATGATCAGAAATAAAGATGCGGTTACGACGATCCCCATAAAAAATGCTGTTCGTAATCTTCCCTCCGAACCGCGATGCTCAATAATGCGAAGTCCCAAAAAAGAGAGAATTATAAATAAAGCGAGAAGAAGCCAAGCCTCCGCCATCGGGGAAATATACTCCACACGATTAAAATTCCACATCGTATAATAGAAATACAGATAAATCCAAAGAACGGACATATAAATCAAAAGGGCAATTTCCATCTTTATTTCTTCGTGTTTTCTCATCTTTTCGGATAACTCCCACAGCGCCATATAGGAAAAAGCGAGATAGGTTAATAGTGCGACATAGTGATGAACCAGCGGCAAAATAGCTAGGGAGAGAAGAGCAAGAGATTTTTTGATTTTATTCTCCGAGTAATAGAGGTAAAATATGTAGGGCATAAGACATATTCCCAATGATTCCTTCCATACGCTAACTCCCACATTCACATAACTCCCGAAAAATGTAAGGAAAGCAGCAGTTCCCACAGCGACAAAATCCCTTCCAGTCATTTTTCTGGCGAGAATGCTCCATCCAAGTATGGACATGGCAAAGATGAACGCTTCAAAGTATTGCCCTATCAAAAGAGGATGTTCCATAGCAATTAGAGATATGCCAGCGAGTAGAGCGTTCTGCACAGGAGTTGGGGCGGTATGGTTGTTTTCCCTATACCATTTACCTTCTTCGTAATCCATATTGCCATTCTCAACAATATGTTCGGCAGCTCTCGCATCCGTTATGGCATCAAGATTGTAAGGATATTTCCCAACGCGTACTGGCTGTAGGGATATAATAACAGCCACCACCAGAATGATCCCTATAACTACATTGACCCAGAACCTCAACTCTCCTCCCCCCACAGACCCCCTACATCTATTCCTCTTTCAACTCGTACTATTTTCCTTATGATTTCCACTGTTCTCTTTCTAAGAAGTCGTAGTGTGAGAAATATTCCCGTAAACATTACAAGTAAAATTGATGTTAGAAATATAGTCAGTATCTGTATTGGCTCAGCAGATATTGAAATGGCATGACCGAAAGCCCTTATCATTCCGTGCTCCGATATGTACACTACAATTAAATAGCCTATCATTACACCCACAGCTATTCCCATCCCGCACCATAGGAGTATCTCTTTTAATATTATCTTGAATATTTTTATTCTCGTCGCCCCGATAGCCCTCAAAATCCCTATATTTTTCTCTTTGGAGCGGAAATTTTTGGAAAATATCGTAGCCACGCCCATAACAAGTAGAGCTGCATCTGTACCTATAACTGAAAGGATCAGTAGTATGAAGTTTCCTTCAGAGAGTTCAAGCGCTTTATAAACTGCATCTCCCTTCGCTTTAATATCTATATCCTTCGTGTATCTGAGTATTTTCTCTACGGGAATATTCCCAACAGAATACTTATAAACCATTAGATAGAAAGTGTAATTGAGAACGGTAATTATGTGCTTTCCCTCCTCCAACGGCGGAAGATTGAACACAAAACTCTTTCTTTGCTGGGGAAGTATCGTTATGTAGGTGGTCGTATAATTCTCTCCATCTATCGTTATGTTTATGTAAAGAGCGCCAGGAGCCTCACCGGAGTTCCAGACATCCACAGCGATGATGGCGGATTCATTTACAGTTATTTCATCAGGCGTTATGTACGCGGAATAATTTATTATGGGATACGCCTCATATTTTCCAAGGAGCTTTATAGGTATAACTACTGTTGCGTTGTTTCCATAGTAATCCTCGGCGTACAAAGTAAGATTGTATTTTCCAGCGGGAAGTGAAGATGCATTAATACAAATCGTGGTATTATTGGAATTAACGGAATAGTTCACGGAAAAGTTATTTCCCAAATATCCAACTTTGGCCAATCTATAGTTATCCCAGAAGGATACATTGAAAGAGTCATTATAAGAAAGTATATTTTTCTTCAAATCATGGAGAATTATGGGCTTTGCCAAATCCGGCTCGTTACCCATAACTATTTGCGTTGTAGAAGAATATGAGTTTCCATAGGGATCCTGAGCGTAAACGAAAACCGAATAATTTCCCTCCTTCCAATAAGATACTGTTATGTTTTCCTCGTCCACATCGTATGTTTTTATAATAACATTAGTGTTGGTATTTATTTTCTTAATTACGGTAGTTTCGTATCTAACTATGACCGTTGCATTTTTAATTCTGAAATTATCATCAAACTCAACGGATATGCTCTGTCCGGGACTCATATAAATATAGCGGGAGGTTACATTTACCGACGCGTTAGGCGGAGTGGTATCGTTTTCCTCCATGAAAATGAAAAATATGCTTATGTTCCTCCAGTTTCCCGCGAGATCGGATGCATTAACCACAACTTGGTAGGGTCCGCTGAAATTCCGAGTATCCTTGTAAACAAAATTATCAGTAAGATTTTCGTAGCTAAATGTAGAATTGTATATTTTTATTTTGGAATATGTCAAGTTGAAATTATCCTTGACTTTTACTATCAATGTCTCACCCGGTCTTATTTTGGAAGGAATAGGATAATTCACAGATACTGCAGGAGGAATAGAATCAATGAATATAGTTATATTTTCCCATGTTCTGTTGTACTCATCCTCACCGTATATCGTTATGTTATACCAGCCATCTCTCCAATCCTCAAGATAAAGAGTGTTGTTTTCTATCTCTACAATTTCGGAATTCCAATAACCATAGGATAAGTTCGTTTTGTTGTTATGTGTAGTAAAAACCATTTTTCTGCTGGAATTAACCAAATAAAAACTGAAATTTTCACCCGCTATTAATTTAGGATATACTACCCTGAAGAGATTTTCGGGCGAAACATATCTGAAAACTTTAATTTCAAATTCTTCGGTTTCATATCCATCTTTCTGAACTAAGAATCTTTTCGTGCCCACTGTATCAAAAGATATCTCAACGGAGCCATTTTCATCTGTTCTGTACTCCCTTCCTTCTACCATGACTGTGGCATTTTTCACCGCACCCTCAACACTACTAACAAATATCTTTCCTTTATGATTTATCTCTAGATATTCTGGGTATGTCACAAAGAGTGGTCGCAAACCTACCTGAATAATTGTGGAATAGTTGTAAGGAAAAATCTTATCATTTAAAAATATATTTATTGTTTTATTTCCCAACTCTGTCGCGTTTACATACATTACAAAATTTTTCTCACTATCTCCATCCACATAAATCCTACTTTTATAAGTTTTGTTACAAAAATATATCTCCACCGATGTATTCCCACCAACTTCCCCCCAGTTTCTCACGGTAAATTTAACAGGAATCCCATCGTAAAGATAAGTATTCAAAGGAACATCCACATCGGTAAGTATGAATTTTGCGTAGTTCGGCTGCGTAACCATTCTCATTCTCTCTTTGTCCCGGGATTTTACCCTAATTATGGAGACCATATTTTTACCCAATCCGCAGAGATTTCTGGCTATTGGTAAAGATACGAGAATTTCCTCGTTGCTAAGAGTTGTGGTTTTGTATATTCCGACAACTTTAACGATGGCCACCGAAGATTTGAAGGATCCGAATAAAGTAATGGTATCTCCTATAAGCACATTCATCCTTTTAGCAAAAGCATCGCCAACGATGCACTCATCGGTTCTATTGGGATATCTTCCTTCTATTAACTTCCCGTTCTCTATTTCCAGAAATTCCTTGAACCAGACACCTCTGATCGTGACTGCCTCACCTCTATAGAGAGAAAAAACCATTATTTCTGGGCTAACAACATCTATGAAACTCATATTCTGAAGAGCGTATGCGATCTCTATATTCAAATTACTTCTAAGAGGGTTCGGGTCATTCGCTTTGGTAATAACTGTTATATCTCCCCCTCCAAGAAGATTCTGCGGAACTGTCACTATGCTGGAAATAACTATTATGAGGGCAGTAAATATGGATATGAGAATCGCTATCCCACTTGCTACTCCTTTACCCACGATCACATCTCCACCCCCATCTCTCTCACTATCCCTATCTTAAGGGTTCCCAATATTGGTGGAATTCCGCCTATAACTGCTCCGAGAAAACCGAGAAGGATAGCATAAATAGCAACATAGGGATAAACCACTATGTTAAACAAACTTTCCACGCCGAATCTTGGTATTATGGAAACCAGAGAGTATGAAAGAATTATCCCGAGAGATAAGCCGAAGAGAGATGCTGTTATAGCT
>Ga0190314_1000629_pt1 | contig 11655 bp, 6 predicted proteins | sample 4870071112_MG_FD_165055 | JGI IMG/M metagenome (GOLD analysis project Ga0190314, IMG submission 165055) | Hydrothermal vent sediment bacterial communities from Southern Trench, Guaymas Basin, Mexico - 4870-07-11-12_MG | ecosystem: Environmental > Aquatic > Marine > Hydrothermal vents > Sediment ...
CCAGAACTTATCCTCTATATCTATTTTATCTCCATTTGAAAGGTATATTGTTATGGTAGGGTAAGTTGCTGCTTTTACGGTATTCGCGGCGAAGAGAACGAGCATAGTGCATACCATCGTGGCGACTATTAGGCGCATACAACGGTGAGATAGAACAATGTATTTATAACTTTCTTCAGCATAGTTAGCATGTCCTAATTCTTATATACTCCTCTTCCTTTACGGATATGATGTATCTATCACAGGCGCCACCAGGAAGCATCGTAGAGGTAATTGCCATAAGGGGAGGTATGGGTGTAATGAGAAGACTGTTGGCACTTTCCATAAGAATTGGTGACAGATTAAAGGTAATTAATAATCCTCACTTCGGACCTGTACTTGTAGAGCATCTTACACATGGGCATAGAGTTGCAATAGGAAGAGGAGTTGCCTCCAAAGTGGAGGTAAGAATAGTATGAAAGTTGTATTGATTGGACAACCGAACAGCGGAAAGAGCACCATTTTTAACTTTTTAGCTGGATTTAAGGTGAGAACCGGAAATTTTCCGGGCGTTACCGTGAAGTATTACGAAAGTGAAATAGTTTATAGAGGAGATAAAATAACGCTGGTAGACCTCCCCGGAATATATTCCCTTTATGCGATGGATCCAGCCGAGGAAGTAGCAAGAGATTATCTGTTGAAGGAGGATATTGATGTTATAGTGAATGTCGTTGATGCTTCAGTTCTTTCTAGAAGTTTAGAATTTACAATAGAACTTATGGAATTAGGAAAACCAATGATTTTATGTCTCAACATGATGGACGAAGCCGAGAAAAAGGGTTTACAAATAAATGATAAAAAACTATCAGAAATTTTGGGAATTCCTGTGGTGAAATGTATAGCATCGCGGGGTTACGGACTTGACAGGTTGATGGAATGTGTTTATGATGCTAAAATACCAAAAAAAGTTGAATATCAGAAAGATGTTGAAGAAATTATTGACGAATTGGAGAAAATATGTGGAAATAGGTTAAAGGTAATTTTGTATCTTGAAGGAATATTTGATTGCAAAGAAGGAGAAGAGTTCAAAAAGAAACTTGAAGAGATGCACGGTTGTGATTGCTCCACAGTAATGTCATCGCAACGGCACGCACTTGCAATGCACATATTTGAATCGTGTGTTAAAGTAGGAAAGAAAAAAATAAGCAGAAGAGAAAAGATAGACAGCATAATAATGCATCCAGTTCTAGGATATATCATCCTGTTTATCATATTCACGCTTTTTTTGAGCACCGCATTTTATATTGGAGATATCCTTAGTTCGTTGATTGTTGATCCCCTTGAGGGATTAGTAGTTTTTCCAGAAAGCATTGTGGGTAGTTTTCTGAACGGTTTGTGGGGTGGTGTCGTAGGGGCGTTAGGAATAGTTGTTCCATATTTGATACCACTTCTTCTTATTCTTTCCTTCTTAGACGATGTTGGATATATGGCAAGAGCGGCTTACCTTCTTGATAACCTATTCCATAAAATAGGTCTTCATGGAAAAGCGGCCGGCCCCTTTCTTATGGGATACGGTTGTACAGTACCCGCTATAATGGCTACCAGAATATTGGATGAAAGAGATAGAGTAAAAGTTGCCATACTTCTGCCCATGATTCCATGCTCCGCAAGAAGCGTTATTATTCTTGCAGTAATCGGTGGAATTTTCGGCACTCACTTTGCTCTTTTAATGTATTTTATAAATATACTTGTGGTTTTTCTTGTCGGTGGAGTTTTGGCGAAATTGACTAAAAGAGAGAGTCCTGGTATGGTTATGGAGATGCCTGATTTGAAAATACCTTCTGCAAAAATAATATGGAAAAAGACATATTTTGTTGTTTACGAATTTTTCAGAGAAGCGTTTCCTCTTCTCGTCTTGGGAAGCGGGGTATTTGGAATTCTTGAATTTATTGGAATAACATCTTATATAAATAGTATATTATCGCCTTATGTTGCCGGAGTACTTGGTCTTCCACCAGTCCTTGGCGTTACACTTATCTTCGGAATTTTGAGGAAAGAACTGGCGCTATATATGACTCTTGATGCTCTTAATGTAAGTTATCCGGCGGAACTGGCTCAAGTTATGAGCACATCTCAGATACTTACCTTTGTTCTGTTCATTACATTTTATATACCCTGCCTTTCCACCATAGTGGTTATGGGCAGAGAGTTCAACTGGAAAATAGTAGGTGCTAGTATAGCAGTTTCCATATTTGTGGCCACCATAATAGGATTTGCCGTTAGATTCATCCCGTTCTAGGATACAGAATTAAGTTTACTAAAGGTTAAGTATTTTTATGAGATATCCTGCTATATGAAATTCAAAGTGGAGGTGTGGCTCAAAGAGAGCGTGGAAGACCCTGAAGGAATAGCCGTGGAAAAAGCTCTTAAATTGTTGGGATTTGATGAAGTCAAAGAGGTGAGAGTAGGGAAGGTTTACAGTATAGTGGTTGAGAAAGGAGATGAGAAAATTATCCAAGATATGTGCGAAAAATTACTAACGAATCCAGTCATTCACAAATATAAAATATATAAAGAAGAGTAAAAGATCACAGTATTATTATTGCGGCAGGATTTTCGTTGGCATAGGAGTATATATAGTATATCCCTGGTTCAATAGGTTCTCCATTTTTGTCCATACAATTCCAGGTGTAGGTTATCTCCTCTCCGGGCTGTAGAGTAACAACATGTCTGTATATTTTTGAGATTACTGTTTCTCCGCTCTCGGAAACTATGTAAAATCCAGCACCGAATGTTACGGGAACATCAGCGAGATTCACCATATGAATAGTTATCTCCTCACCAGCGTAGTATATTAAGTTATTCGTGTAAGTTACGACGAACAGCACTGCCTCACTGTTTGAAACCACAGTAATACTGACCGAACCCGCGGGACTGTTTCCAACCTTTGCTTCTATTGTGTATAATCCTCCTGTGAAATTGAAAGGCACCTGCCAGTTGATGGTTGTGGTATAGGTCTCACCGGGTGATAGAGTTTTCATTGTCCATACAACAATCTCCGATCTCTTGATGACCTTATCCACCAGTTCGCCCGAAGAGTCATAGACATACAAGTATACCGGCGGTGGTATGCAGTTGCTTAGAACGGCTACTCCATCCCCGACATTCTTTACAGTTATCTTGACATTCACATCCTGCCCCGGAGTAAGTTGATATATTTCGCTGTCCCCCGAGTATACGGCGACAGTGGTCTGTAGTATTCCCTGTTCGGCGTTTATTTGCCCCACCGCGGGAATCAATCCCGCAAGCAATCCGAACGCAATCATCAGACCCAACATCCTCATCTTTATCACCTCTGGGTTTGGGATATAAAGAAGGTGTATTTATACTTTTTGGGTGTAACATGATATTTGATAACAGAGAACATCCATAAATCTCATATATTCCCAAATAATTTATGGAAAAGGGGCGGGTGTAGTCTAGCGGTTAGGACGGGGGCTTCCCAAGCCTCTGGCCCGGGTTCGAATCCCGGCACCCGCACTGGGCAGGTGGCAGAGTGGTTATGCGCGGGACTGCAGATCCCGTCCACGAGGGTTCGAATCCCTCCCTGCCCTCTTTTAAACATAAAGACCAAAAAGAAAGATTTTTGCCAAAAGAATTAGCTAATAATCATAAAAAATGGAGAGAAGTATTTAAGATATATACTCTGCGGAATTTGGATATATGTGCTTCCTTCATATCCATCAACGGTATAGCTTGTTGGGAATAGATAATCCGTTAATGTAGTTCCTATACTCTCACCGATTACGAACACATCATCAATGTATATACCTTTTGGATCATTGGACGAGTCGTAATGTATTGAATCCTGTGGATTACCCGTGGCATTTGTATAAACTCTGAATCTAAGTATTATTGTGTTGCCCACGAAACCGCTCAAATCACAGTTCAAGCGGGCTAAGGTTACCGATGGAATCCAGCCGTAGGCGTGAGTATTTGCATTTACGAACTGATATGTATTCATATCCACCTCTCCCCTCACTCCGGAATACGCTTGCGGTATCTGGTTGTTTATTCCGTAGTAGTTTCTATACTCAACTATGGAAGAATCCTTGCCGCTGTAATTCCATCCAATCCTAACACCGTATGTTATAGATTTCCAGGTCTGGCCGTTATCCGTGCTTACCTCAACCCTTAGACCATCGGGAGGCAGGCCCGCCGACGGATTTATGTTGAATCTGAAATATGCTATGAGCGTAACCTTATACGCCCTTGTCAGGTCTATGGGCACTGTGTACAAGGAAGCATCTACACCTAAGGGCATATATCCGTTGGGAGCGCAATAGTACCAGTAGTGCGAGCCGCTGTGTGCCTCTGCCGAGTTATCCTCGTAACTCCAGTAATCCGTGTTGCCGCCACTTATTTTAATGCGAACATCATCAATGTACCATCCCATCTCCGGTTGCCAACCGCCCTCAGAGCTTATTCCACCAAGTTGAGCGAACAAGAACACTATCCTTATTTTTGCGAACTGATTGATGAACCTGCTTAAATCAATTTCAATATAATCCCATCCGAAGGTTCCTGAGGAACTTCTGCCATTGAAACACCAGTACGGTAGATTACCTTCTGCATCCACTAGTCCTGTGGAATCATCGGGCCCTCCCGTAGTGGCATCATTGTCAACCTCATCAAATTTTAGATTGCCTGTATATGATTGTTCGGGAATCAAGTAGTATCTATGGTTTCTGTCCCATACCCATGTCGTGCCATCATCGCTTCCCCAGAGGTATATTACTCCGCCATTCGTACCCTCGGTCATCCAGTATTTTGTCCAGAAAGTAAGCCTAGCTTTTTCCGCATTGTTTATGTCCACGGGTGGAGTTATGAGATAGCGGTATTTGCGGAACTCTATGTTGTAAGATACCTCTCCACCGCCGCCAGAGCCGCCGCCAGAACCTCCGCCACCGCCACCTCCGCCAGAGGGGGTGTAATCAACAGTTATTGATATTATGTCAAGACTCCACCACTCATTGTAATCTACATCTATTTGGAATCTTATATAGAAACTTGTTGATGAAGATACGTATGGAGTTATGTCCAAAGTTTCAACAGTCCAATCAGTACTTCCGCTATATGTTGCTACAGTATTCCAGCTGGTTCCATCGGTGCTTACCATTACATAGAAATAGTCGTTTCTTTCAGCACGTCCTCTCAACTGGGCAAAGCTTAAAGTTACCGAGTTTATAGTACCACTTATACTACTCATATCCACAATATGCTGTATATAAGAATCTCGGTATCCGCCCCAGCGAGGGCCATCTATATCAGCGCGATAATTACCTTCATATGGATAGTAATCGTATATTTCGGCACCGTGTATCTGCCAGCTTCCGGTATACCCAGGTGATGAGAAATCGCCGCTTTCAAAATCATCGCTGAACACAGTAGCAGTATTTCGTACAGCAGTCAAGGAAAACATTTTAGAGTGATGTGGTGGTGCCCTTACTCCTCCGGCCTCCATAATTAAAGAGGTGACCAAATCCCTGAATATCTGCTCCAGCTGTGCAGCATCATCTGTGTGTACATATGTGCTATTGGGACCATGTGCAGTTGTACCTATTGGCGGAAATCTGCTATCTACATTGCTACCAAGACCTACTGCAAATACCGTCCATGGCATTCCTCTGAGCCCAGAATCTTCTCCTTGGCCGGGATCATCGTTAACATACCAATAATCATATGCTCCAGGTTCATTGTTATATGATGTACCGGGAGCATGCTTATACCAATCTTCATCTGAATTGCTTTGTCCATCCGTGAGGATTATCATACCCTGAACAGCATTTTGTCTCCAGTTATCTCTCGCATATTCTGCAGCCGCTGCTATTGTATCAAAGAGGGGTGTATATATGGAGCCGCCCTCAGGAATGTTATCTATTGTTGAATTAATACTATCAGGGTTATTTACATAAGTAAACGGCATAAGTCTGTAAGGATCAGTACCTGATTGATAGTATCCTTGGAAACAGAATATTGCCACTCTGTCCTGAGATGTTAATAGACCAACAGCAACTTTTGCTGCTTCCTTTGCATGATACAACCTAGTTTGACCATCGGATGTATCGGTATTTAGCATACTTCCAGAGTTGTCTATCACGATTACCAAATCAATGGGTTTTCTTCCAGAAGTTCCTTCAACTTCGGGCAGCCAGAATGCGTGGGGTACGGAGTGGGCTGTGGAATGGGTAAAAGGAGCGACGGACGGGTCATCGGTGAGGTATGTACCGTTACCGTTGTAGTAAGTATTTCCGTTTTCATCGGTACTTCCGCTCAGACTCCAGTCCCAATCGCCTATTACATTCGTGCTTACATCCTGGCGGTTAAGGAAGTCCAGAGGGGATTCGCCGTTTATGTTGAGTACCGTGGCATCGTGGTTCCAGTTACTCGTGCCATTTTCCAAGTCATCCCAGAAGAAGTATACTGGGAGGTAGTGTTTTGCGATGTTGTTAAATGAGAACATTTCGCCTGTATATCCTGAGTTAGAGGTATTCCACTGTTTCTCCGTAATTTCGTTTATTTCATCCACGGTTATTTTGATTAAATCGTGTGAAGAGCCGAATAGAGGAGTCCATATGATTTCGGTGGCGGATATGTTTTTCGGTCCTACATATATGCTATCACTTCCAATTAGTTCGTCTCTCTCGTAGAATCTGACGAGGCAAGATGTTCCCACATTTCCGTAGTTGTGTATTTTCACTGACAGTATATATCTATGGCTGACCATGGGGTGTTGGTCGCTCACGCTTATATCCACTTCATCCACTGCGAGTTCCGGACTCCACTCTATTTGTCCGAAGTACATCATTGCTCTGAAAAGGATGTAATATCTCACCTGCAGGGTTCTTTGAGTTGCATCTGAGGAACCCTCCCCTTCCACATCGCTAACGAAGTCAGATACGCCGTTTATATCAAAGGGCAGAATGAGTACTTTACTCCCGTCGGCGAATTGTAATCTAACGCCGTATCCCCAGCTCGGTTTCCATAAATCGCGGTACACGGTATCAAAGGCACCTCCGTAGTCCACCAGACCTGTGGAGGATACGAATTTCAGCCAATCCACATCCTGCCATGCGGGTGAGGATTTTCCGCTCACCACTATTCCCATCCCTCTGAATGCAGCATCATCTCCGTAATTCACGCCGTAAAGGTTCGCTGTGCTCGTTATGTGGTAAGTATCATCCACCTGCACTCCGAACAGATCCGTTATGGTGGCGTGAGCCATATCTTCGGCTATCGTGCTCCCGATGAACAGTAGATGTCCGTGATAAGTGTTTATGTAGTTGTAAATCTCATCTCTATCCGTGGTACTCAGGTAATAATACTGCGATGCTCCGCTACCGCCACTGCACCCAATATATATCACGAGATTGTACGAAGAGAATACCATACCCGTACCAAAATTCGGATTGTTCTCCAGCGTTATATGCGTGGTTATGTTCAGGGCGTAACCCATCTCTTCAAATCCTTCCTTTATGGTGTTCACATTCGCCGCGGAGAATGATGGGTCAGGATCGTTGGAATCGTAGATAAGCAGGGTGGAGAACAGAACCTCTATGCTTGTCGGCATTACTCCGTGCAAATAATTATTCTCTTCATTCGTTTCCGGGATGAGGTTGAGCGGATCCACAACTATGGACAGTGAATGCACGCCAGGCGGCTTAGCAACCCATCTGAATTCCACATACACCTCACCGCCATAAGCGGGTATCGTGCCGGTGGGCATCGTATCTATCTTCTGACCATCAATATACAGAACAACATCCGTGCTCTCGTTCATCATCCCGTTGTTCCTCACGGTCACATTTATTATCACTTCCTGATTGTATAGAGGACGCGGCGGCATTATCTCTACGCCCCCTATCGCAACATCCCTCCCGGTCCTGCCAGTTATGCCCGTCAGCCACATAAGTATATCATACGCCACCTTCGCCTGAGCACCCAGATTCTCTATCCGCGAGAATTCCAGCGATTCCCAAACGAATTTCCCGTTCCCCTTAACCGCCGCTATAACCGGTATGGCATTTACTTTTGCGACTGTCTGAACACTTCCCCCAACCAATCCGGTGAGAGTCGTGGAAGCATCATATATGTTCGCCCCGTAACTCCCCGAATATCTGCGTACAAAGCTCGCGGAGAAGTTCTCAAGCAAATGATACGAATTGGATACTCCATCTACGCTCCCAGAATTAACATTCGTGCCCGTGGTGTAAACGGAGGAAATTACCCATACCCCTCCATAGTTTCCATAAAAGTCCTTAAGATCAGATATCTGCTGCGAATTCGGCCCGGTGTTATAACCAGAACACCATATTATAACATCGTAACCTGTGTGAACAACCGGGTCCGATGTCAAATGCACAACCTTCGTGTAATCAAAGTCTATCGCCTGCAATACTGATTCCATATACTGCACGGGTGAGTATCCATAATCATCCGTTATATCTCCATTCGCATCAACCAACAGAATCTTCGGCAATACCGTTACAAAATGATATGTGGAATTGTAGCCCGGATTGTCCACCAGCGTATCATCCAAATACCGCACATTCCAAGCCTCCACATACAATGTGTGATTCCCCGCTATGGACATGTTCTGCGGAAATCCCTCCCCTACCTTCCAGATTACAGTGACGGAAGTTACACCGGCCGCCGGTATGTACCACCACTTATCCTCTTCATAAACCACATCATGCGACGAGTTGGCGGGTGGAGGATTGTTCGCATCCCACCTGCCCAAATAATCCACAACCCTTATGTAAAACTTCGCAGCCGTATCCCCCTCGTTCACTATCGTTATCGTAATACTCACCAACTCATCATGCGAAGGAGATTCATCACTCAATAACACGGAATCCGGCGTGATATTTAACCAAACACCCCGCAACGATACTATCGGCGACCTCACATATATGTACTCCAAAGATGTGGTCACAGTCTGCGTGTCCGTAGAATCATTCACAACCACATTCACAGCATAGTACCTGTTGGATTGTATGGTGTCTGGAACCACTACCCTCCCAGAATACACTCCTCCTCCCTCGTTCTCCAAAGTCAAATTCAACCACTCCCCATACAAATGCACGGTGTAATTGTCCACAGAATCCCCTACATCCGGATCAAATAATGTTACATAAATTGTGCCAGTTTTACCTTTAACGAGTGGTGATGGTTCTGTTGTTAAGCTCAATACTATTGGTGGTATATTTGCTGTTCCTCTAAGAACTTTATGCCATATGACACTACTTGTCATCTTATCTATCAACATAACACTGAAAGAATCGTTGGCACCAACAGTAAGTCCGTCCGGACTTTCACTGTAATAGTAAAGTTCTTCACCAACCTTAAAATCTCCATCACTTAGCTCAGAATTTCCGGGCCACAGTGAAGGAAATTCAGATAAAAGATGTCTTGCGATCCTTACATTACCTCCCCCACTCACGATTACAACAAACATAGTATTTGATGTTTTGAGAACATCTCCCCCTATGTTTTTGATATTTATCCTAAAGGTATTATTTGTGAAATATTTTACTTCGCAGATGAAATCTCCGTAGGTGGCTTTGGTTGGCTGGGGCATCCCCTGAAGAAAAACCCATATGCTTCCAAAAAGTATGACGGTGATGGCGAGTATCAACAGATTACCAATAACTTCCGATACACCTTTTTCCTTCCTAACCATCTTTATTTTTTTCATGGAGGGCATCACCTCTTTTATTAAATAAGTTTAGGTGCATACTGTATTTAAATTTTACTGGGTAGGTACCCTCAGTTTTGATTTTTGTGAAGGAGCGCTATGTACATTATATCATGCATTCTTACAAATCCTCCGAATTTTGTTTTTGTATGCTCAATGGGTACATTTTCAACAGAGAATTTTTCGTTTGTTAACGAAAGAAAATTTTCAATAACACCGTTGGTTTCTTGAGGTGTGATCGTGCACACGCAATAAACCAGATATCTCTTAACGAGTTTTGAAGCATCTAAAAGAATTTTAATTTGTTCCTCTGCAAATTTGAGAACATCCCTTTTATCCCAATATTTGGCTTCGGGATTTCTTCTGCTCGCTCCAACTCCACTGCATGGAGCATCTACAAAAACCACATCGTATTTTCCGCTCGGATTATCAAGAACTTTCACATCTATTCCATAGAGTTTGGCTCTCTTTCGCAAAATCTCTCTTTTCCTCTCCGAAATATCATAAGCATATATTTTCGCTTTTGGGTTGAAATATCCAATCGTAAGAGTTTTTCCTCCATTTCCAGCGCAGTAATCCATTATCTCATCTCCCAACCCGGCGAGAAATTTGGATATTATCTGTGATGAAACATCCTGCACATGGGCAAGGCCTCTCGCGATAAGTTTACTGTATCTTGCCTCCGACGGAACTTCCAGACAACTATCAACATCAGGTATTTCTTTGGCCCAAAGGTCTTCTTCTTCCAAAACTTTCATAGCATCCTTTCTGAATATCCTTCTTAGGTTTACAGCAATATAATTTTTTGGCTCTATGTTTAGGTAAATCATATCCTCTTCGCTCAGAATACCACACAGAAAATCCGAAAATGAATATTTTATACATTTGGGTAGTACTTCTTTAACTTTAATTTTTTCTGTCGCAAGACGCACTAAATTCTTGCCATCAACCACCAATCCGCTCTTTGTTAGTAGGTACTCATATAATCTCCTGTATCTAACAACTTTGTGCACCACCTTAGCAACTCTGCTCCTTTCATTTAGGGAGAGGGGAGAATTTGGAAGAATATCACGAAGGGCCCGGGCCATATTTCCTTTTTTCAGATACTTTTGAATCACGGATATCGCAGCATTCTTTTCATACTCGCTCAGATTCATGGATGCAATCTCTTTCTGTCCCTCGGAAATAGTATCGCTTCCCTTATATTTTTAAGACCGAGGAGAACCATAAGGTATCTTTCCATCCCTATCGCCCAGCCGGCGTGGGGCGGCATTCCGTAGCGAAAAGCCTGCAAATAAAAGTCAAAATCATCGGGATTTAATCCACATTCATTCAGTCTTTTAACGAGTAAATCGTAATCATGTATTCTCTGAGCCCCGCTGGAAACTTCTCTCGGACCATACTGAAGGTCAAAGGCCCTACAGATTCTATCATCCTCAGGCATGGCGTAAAATGGTTTGGTGGATATGGGCCAGTCCACTATGAAGTAATATGTATCCCTGTATTCCTCTCCCACCGCATTTAGACCTTCCGCAGGTATATCCTCGCCCCAAGGAATATCTATTCCTCTTTTTCTCGCTATTTCAAGCACTTCATCGTATGTCACCCTAGGAAAAGGTGGCTTTTGTATTTTTATTTCCACGCCTAATCTCTCCAAATGCTCCTCAGATTTCTTCTCCACATGCTTTAAAGATTCGTAAATAACATTTTCCAGAAGTTTCATGGCATCGTTGTGATCCGCAAAACTGAATTCCACATCCACAGATATGAATTCATTGAGATGTCTTGTGGTATCGTGCTCTTCTGCCCTGAATGCCGGGGCGATTTCAAACACTCTGTCAAATCCCGCGGCCATCATTATCTGTTTATAAAGCTGGGGACTTTGTACTAAATATGCCTTATTTTCAAAGTATTTGACC
>Ga0190314_1000633_pt1 | contig 11618 bp, 15 predicted proteins | sample 4870071112_MG_FD_165055 | JGI IMG/M metagenome (GOLD analysis project Ga0190314, IMG submission 165055) | Hydrothermal vent sediment bacterial communities from Southern Trench, Guaymas Basin, Mexico - 4870-07-11-12_MG | ecosystem: Environmental > Aquatic > Marine > Hydrothermal vents > Sediment ...
AACCAACATAGAGAACACCACGAGAACACGGGCACAGTATGAAGCACGTTAGAAATTTCTAACAAAAATCCCAGAAAAGAGGCTCGTGAGCTAGCTCAAGGTGAAGCAAACATTGAAAAGAAACTAAGCTTACTCAACTCAACTCAAAAACTCAGTAACTCAAGAAAAGAGATGAAATGTAAGCTTAGACCTCTGGTTTGTACTCTAGAACCTCTATTCTCCTTAATATCAGCATTTCAGGTGTTACTTCTGTAACCTCTTGACCCCTCAGTGGTCTAGCTAATGTCACTACAATTATTGTATCCTCTGGGTTGAAAGAGTAGAGCCCACTACTAGGTTGTAGCTCAATGTCCCATACCTTAAGCATACTGTTTAGCAATTGCACAGTTGCTGGGTGCCTGATATAGCACTTGACTTCATCTGCTTGCTGTACTAAATTAGCTAGTTCTTGATAAGTTATTGGTTTAATTTTTATTATCACCTCGGCACTGCCAAAGATGTTTATTGGGAGGGAGTTCAAGAGAACACATCTCATGTTGCTCACCTCTCGGTTTTGTTGTTGTGTTTCTTTTCTTTAAGACCTATGCAAGCTTGCAAGCACGGTGCGTGCTCCATTACTGGGGATATTGCTCGTTAGAGATTTCTAACAACATCAATGGTGCTCACTACGTAGCTCCACTCATTACCAGCTTCATTGGTAGAGAAATCTAACAATGACCACAGTAACAAGCACGTAGCTCCATAATCAGGAAAAACGAGGTGAAAGAAAAGGTAGATGTTACATAATGCTACTCAGGGTACCTAGCCTTATGAACTAAGATCCAGTAGTACTTACCATCATCTATAGCAAATATGAATCTTGGATAATTCTCTTTCAGCATCATGTATGCTTTAACCCTATCATCTACGGGAATCCAGTAGAAGTGATCACAACCGAAGACCTCTCGACCATCATAGATGACTTTACCACAGTACCCACATATTAAGCTCTGACTACCCGTATGGAGATACGGTCTACAGAATATTCTGTTGTAGGTCACGCTCTCACCGAGGTAACGGGTGTACCCAAACTTGAAAGAGATTCACCTACCTTACCGACACGGCGGGAGCTACGTACTGGAGACGTTGCTCGTTAGAGATTTCTAACAATGTTTATGAGGTGTTGGTTGCTACTCGACTCAGCAAGTGAGTGAGAAAGAGAGTGAGCTTCACCTACTCTCTCCTACATGCTTCGTAAATTAGGTACATCATGAGTAGAGCTAGAGCTAGTGATGGTAGTGTCATGAGTAAGAGACCTAGAGCAGTCTCAGGATAAGGACTGATTGAGAAGGCTAGGACAGTAAGAACTAGTACAATACATAACCAGAGAACAAACAGAGCTTTACCATTACAGTGCTCACCACCCATAGACCAAACCCCAAGAAACAAACATTGAAAGAAAAGAGAAAGAAAAAACATAGAGAAAATAGATGAAAATTCATTGAGTGATGTAAATAAGTGGAAAGCCCCAAGCCTCAGCTTGCAGTGGGTCATCAGTTAATAATATGCAACCCCTAACTAAGCAAGCAACTTTAATCCAGTGAGGTTGCTCCCCCACAGGGTACACTGCAATTTGCTCTAATCTCAATGGTACATTCCCCCTTAACTCCCACCTTAGTGTTTCTTTACCATACTGGAACAGCTCTTTAATCTCTTTGTTCTCTGGTTTCCTCAAATCAATGACCAGTAGTGGACCTCGCTCCTCAATTTTAAAAACCTTTATGTTATTCCACTTTCTAAGAATTTCCTCTAGCTCCCTCTTCCGTTCCTCTCGATCTCTTTCCAATCCTTTTACGAATTCCTCTAGCTGAAATTCCGTCATACCCATTTTCTCACCTCTTTATCGTGTGTTGTTGTTGTCTCTCAGTTTTAACCTAATTTTCCTAACGACCCAATACGGTGGGAGCCTCATTTCCTCTATATTGCTCGTTAGAATTCTCTAACAATGGTAATGGTGCTTGGTATTGGTGGGTTAGAAAACTCTAACACTGCTTACTGTTAGTGGGTTTGGTGCTTGGTTGCTGTGTCTGTAAGCAACTCAGCAACTCTGTGAAATGAAGAAAGGAAGTGTGGTTCACATGTAGAGAAGCTACAGAATGTCAGGAACCAAGTCCTCTAGCAGTACTCTACAAACGATTACTTTCTTTCTTAGGTCATTAGGTAGATCCTCGAAGTTTACCTTTAACCAATCAACTGGTAGACATAGGTAGGACTCAAATGTCTGTAAGTTCACCACTATGTCGTATGCTGACATGCTAGTGTGACCTATCAACTTAGCTCTAGGTTGTAGTGCTAAATGAAGCCTCTCGTACTTAGGATTATTCAATATGTCAAATACTTCCTCAAGGTCTCTAGCTCTCAGTATGGTAATGAAATCGTATTTCCATTTCTTGAGGACACTAGGACTAAAACATCTCCATGCAGGCAGTACTGGTATGTGAGTTTTGTAGTTGTTGATGTAGAATACAGCCCAGTACATGGGTTTCAGCACCTCGGTTTCACAGGTGTTTACGTGGTTTAAGAGAGGTGTGCTACCTCACCAACACACTGCAACCCACGTACCCGCAATGTAGGTAGTTAGATATTTCTAACAACGTTTATGTGGGTTCTAGGTAGTTTCATGTACTCAGGTACTCAACTCAGCGTAGAGGTGAGAGCTAGTTAATCAGCAACTCACCACAAGCAAACTAGCTAACTCAGTGAGAGAACATTGGTAGAAAACTCTAACAAAACTAAATTGAGAGAGGGGCTGAGCAGGGGCTCAGGTATGTGAGTGAGCTAGAGCTAGACTCCTAAGTAAGGTAAGTGGGAAATAGGTAGAAACTAGGGTTTTAGAAGAAATAATAGGTATTGAATCACTTTCTCAAGTACCTCTCCTTAATGACCTTAACCACGTGGTCAATGTACTCACTGTAAGTCCAATACGTCGTTTCTATACCACTGAAGTTAGTGAGACTACTGTAGTCTACTCTCAGTACATACACCATGCTCCAGTTCGGCGGTGAATCACCCCACTTCCTATTGTTGTAAGAGCAGTATTTCTCTACGTACACTGGTACTCTAGCTCTGAAGCACCTATACCTAGCACCGTCTCTAACCACTACATAAATGTAATCACCACTACTAGGACAGAAGACCTTGTAATCTTTAATAATGTACGGACGCTTGATAACCTCGTAGCACTGTTTGTACCCCTTCTCTGCCTGTCTACTAAATCTACCTGACAAAACCTTGTACACAGCACTTTCTGTAATCTCAAATGAAACATCATATGAGCCGTCATATAGGTTTCCTGTGTGGTGGTACCGTGCATCAATGGTTACTGGTAACTTCACTTCTTCGATTGACTTCTCTATCTCTTTCTTTTGTTCCTCTATTTTAACTATGTGTACTAGTGTTTTCGGTTTCTTCACTTCGACACCAGCTAGCTTCAGTGCTTCCTCGAAACCTACTAGGCTAACTGGCTTCATGTAGCTGAGCCACCACAGTTTTAACCTCTGTGTGATGAAGCTCCAAGCTTCATCTATATCATCGAACTCAACTACATTTCCTTTAACATCTTCAGCAATGATCTTCTCTCTAAACTCTACGTTTCCATCAGCTTTCAGTACACTGTAGTCAATAATGTAAACTGTCTTCGGTTCCTCGAAGTACCTACTCACAGTCCTTATTGTTCTCATGTATTCACCCCCTTTCTATCCCCCGAGGGTGGGGTTGCTGTGAGTAGTCACTGACCCACAAATCCCTCGGGGGTTCTTCCCCACAAACCACGTGAATCATAACGACCCCTCAATTAACTAAGGTAACCCTAGCAACCCAATACGGCGGGAGCTACGTCTCTGAGATGTACCTCGTTAGAAAAATCTAACAAAGACACCTAGCTCTAAGTCACTTCAGCAACTCACCACGTAATTATCAATGACTCGGTAAGTGAACTAAAGCACAGAAGCTACAGATCAAGGAACTTAGTTAGAAACTTCTAACAATGAGAAAGAAAAGGAGCTACAGCTCAAGACCTCACGCACTCAGTAACTCCATACCTGAACTCCATAGTGATTAAATGAGAAGTAAAGAGACGTGAGGTTAAGGGTCTTCCTTGAGAATTTTCTCAAGGAACTGCAACTGCATGAATAGTTGAACTAGAGCGACGAAGTAGCTCCGTACTCTACTCCTGCTAGTTATCCTGTACTTGAAAGCTACTCCACAGGGTCTTGTAATCGTTACTTCTCTTGGAGTGAACTCTAGTTCCCAATCTCCACTAACATAGCTCGGTACTCTAGCGTATACCAACCAATCATTTAGCGTGCTCCACGAAATCTCTAGCCTCGATGTAACGGCACTTGTCCACTTTAGATCCCATTCGTATAGTGTCCTGTGCCTAAGACACCTGTAATCTGGTGGGCTACAGTACTTACACTCGTACTCTGGTAAAAACCCATCTAAACCAAACACTCCAAGTACAACATACTTCTGCCTCTTTAATACCGTAACTATCTCACCTTCGTAGTCATTAGCAATTATCTCAATGAACGGTAGCAACACTTTATCCCTAAAGAAAAATATGTCCTCTACACGTCCTCGAACATCAGGAAGGTACTTGTGTAGTTTCCTGTAGGTCATGACTACATTACCCATGTCACACACCTCCACTCATAACAGGTGTAACTGTGGAGGATAAGGGTTTTCCTACCAAGCAGATAGTTTAGAAGCTCCATCTCTGAAATGTAGTTAGTTAGAGATTTCTAACTTACCAAGCTCTAGATTGCGACAAGTACTTAACTTCATGACCTTTACTCCCCTAGACTCCAAGAGCTAGGTACTGTAGGTTGGTTAGAGGTCTCTAGCTGAGAAATCGCTAAGTTAAGTAACTCCACTCTAAGAAATTAAGTGGTTTAGTAAAGAGGAGTAGGGCTTGAGTTGGGGTCTTGGTGGGTTGCTTCTACTTAGCTACTAGGTCTATCTGAGTCTCGTAGTAGCTACCTTCACTATTACTCCTGTAGGTCAGCTCGACATCTCTCTCAAGCTCAGACTCAAGGTACTGAACTAGGTAGCGAACTACATCAAGCTCTGTAACAACATCGAACATATTTTCATCACCGTGAACTTCCTTAGCAACTACCTTCAAAGCATCTACTCTCCCAATGAGAGCAGGGATCACGATATCCTTAACCATGTTGATTAAGCGAGATGTGTTGTCTGCTGGTAGTGAATTCTCGTTAATCCTCGCATCAGCATTTACGTAGAGCCTATCACTACCTATCTCACAGTAGTGAAGCTTAATCACGTAATCAATCACATCACTGACTTCTCTAGACTCAACACGTAGGTTCTTCAGTGGGTCACCACTGAAACCCCCTAAGTAGGCAACAGTTATTCGTGTAACCTTCACCATCGAACCAACACCTCGAAACTAGTAACCACGAGAAGAACTATAAGAACACCACTACGACAACCAAGACCAAGCACCCCATAACGAGAATAAGGCACGTTATAAATTTCTAACTAGTTGAAAATAGGGAAAAAGCACATGTTAAGTTTAGTGCACAAGTACCCATATACCTTTACTGTAGTTGAATTCTTCGTGATTCTTCTCTACACGTAGTCTACTCCTGAAGTCATTAACGTGCTCAGTAGGTACGTAGACATCGAAGTACTGAACACATATGTTTGAGCTACTTGGAAAGACAAACAACACTGGGTAATCTGGGTAGTCCTCACTAGGTAGCTTGAGCTTCTCGAATTCAGATAGGTACTTGATCAAGTCTGTAGTTGTACCGAGAGCAACCCAACCCTCAACAACCTTAGTGAATACCCCCGTACTAGAACCCTCATAGTAACCACAGAACCCCATAGGTACCCACCTGTAAGTCCTGAAGACCTCAAGAACCTTCTCTAGTAGACCACTGTCAAACAGTAGCTTCTCTAGAGCTTCTAACTCACTATCACTCAAGTCATCTACTGGGTAGTAGAACCTAACTGTATTATCTAGGAAATCACCGCTTACAGGTACTACAGTACCAAACTCCCTTAACTTAACCACTAACCTAAACTTATTACCGTAGTACTGAAGTTCTTCATAGTACGAGTAAGGTATTGTAGCTTCTATCTCCCTACCATCTAAAGTAATGAACTTCTCGTAATCACTATCTAGAGTAGCGTAGACACCATCATATACATCACCTGTAATGTCTATGAAGGAATCCTCAATACCCACAGCATCAGGATTAGGTAGGTAGTACTCAGTAACACAAGTACCTCTCCTATACACCTCAACAATTTTCCTGTACCTAGCTAAGTCCCAGATCTCAGATACTGATAACTCAGTATCCTCAAGGTCTATATCATTAACCTCAGCAAATTCCCTGAAGACTTTGATTAGCTTACTTTCCTCCATTTTATCTGGGTCTTCTCCCCAGAACTTCTCTTTACTCACACAAGTCACCTCATTTACTGTAGAGGGGTTAAGTTCTTTGAGGACTACACTACATCACTCACAGGGTCTACACCACGTCTCAGGTACGTACCTAGTTAGAAATCTCTAACTAAACCATAAGAAAAGGTGGTTGCGTGGTGTGTGTTTGCTACTTAGTAGCTTGCTCTATGATGTAGGTCACTACTGCTATGGATATGGTTACTACAGCACCTATAATTGCTAGACCTAGTGCTGTCCTACCATCACCAATCAAGCTAGCTACAGTGAGTGATAGAAGTGTAAAAATGGTGAGTAGGGTAAGGAATACACACCTGCTAAGTGACATATGTGGGAACCCTCACGATCTACTGAATCCTTATTGACCTGATATCGTAGTTACGCCACATCTCATCTATTTGTTTAGATAGCTTGTTCACTAACTCACTTCTCTCACTCAAGATCACTTCTAGACCAGCCTTATTCATCTCAGATCTATGCATTTCGTGAACTGCAGTTGAGTGCGGTATTACGTGAGCAACACCACTCACCTTGAACTTAGCAACACCGTGCTCGTGATGTGTTACAGTTACGTCACTAGTCACTAAGTAACCCCTGAGAGGTATAGCTAGCTCAACATCCTCAGTACCTAGCTTGAACCTATAGACAACTCTATCAGTACCCCTGAACTCTAGTACGTGGTTACCAATGTTAACTGTTAAGTCTCTAATGGGTACCTCAACCCTCTCAATGTGCTTATCACTGTAGACAGCTAGATCATTATTAATTACCTTGACTAGTAAGTCATTTAGATCTAGATTCACTAGTACCTCACAGGTATCGAGACCCATTGGGTAGTGGGGTATAAGCTCGAACCTCACATCACCGTAGAACTTGATGTTTGTTGATTCATCTATGAAGCCATACCTCTGAGTGAAGATATTACCTACATCTAGACAAGTCTCAACGTGCTCTACGTCGTTTCTACCTAGTGATAGTGCTAGGTAGTTAGGTATGGTATCTCTAAGCAATTCATCTATCTCAAGACCTAGAGCAATACAGTACTTCACTAACTTACTACGTTTTGTCTTAGGTAATTCAACCCTCAACCCTATCTCGTATCTACCTCTATCAGTAACGACATCAGCATCAATACCTAACTTACTAAGCTCAATACATAGGTACCTAACAATTCTATTAATTGAGAACCTTAGCAATGCATCACGTAGATTAATAGAGAAGCTATCTACGTAACGTAGTGCTTCATCGAATGAACTGAAGAACTTGTAGGTGAAGCATAGATCACCTTGAACACGCTCAACACTGTAGTCCTTACATATTATACTTGGTATAACTAGGTTATCTAGGACATGCCTATCGCTGTAGCAATCCACGAATAGATAACTATCTACCCTATTGATGAATAGCTTACCATCATCATTAACACCGACAACGTAGCACCTAGCTATGTTCTTCGGTGGGATACGTATAACCCTATCAGTTCTAATCAGTACGTAGTTCCTGAAGACCTTCACAAACACCTCAACATCTCTCTTTCTCAGGTACCTCAGTACACTGTACATGTACTCAGCGTGAACATCATTAGTAAATAGCTCCCTTAACTTAGGTCTAATTCTCTTTAAGCTCTTAACACCTCTAATATTCCTCAGAATCTCTGTAAATTCCTTAATTAATTCATTAGGAGTCTCTGTGTAGCAGGAAATAGAAATAGAGGGGGATTGAGAGGACATATACGCTCTACACCTCTAGTCAGCTCTAGTGAACCTCCTAGTGACTGTGTTCACTAGAATTACGTTCTCTGACTTCTCTAGCTCCCTCACCTTTACCTTCTCTAGTGGTTTCAGTAGCTGGGTTTCCTTCTCCACATATCTCACCCGATACCCCAAACGGCAATTCAACTAATAAGAACTATCCTGAAACGAAGCAAGGTGGGGGTTAAGAGCTGGGGAATGTACCTCGTTAGAGAATTCTAACAAATGTTGTAGAAAAAAGGGGGAAAGGTGTTTGAGTTGCTTAGCTTTACTACTACAGCTTTAGTAGTGCTTGCTTAATTATCTCCATAGCTAGTGGTAGCTCTATTTCTGAGTACACTCTATCTCTAGTTACGTAGAATATGTTATAGTAGTATTTTCTATCGTTTACTTCAGTTACTGTGTCAATAGCTACTTCTACGTAGTTATCCTCTTTGACCTCGAATACTACTCTGTACTTTACTCCACGAACTTTAACTTCTACATCTCTGTTAAAGCTTACATTAGGTAGATTAACTGACTTCTCTATAGCTGTAACTACTAAGTCTCTAAATGCTGTGAGTTCATCACTGTACTGCCTCAGCTTAGTAGCTATAGCTAGTGCTGTCTCTACAAGTTCTGTCTTAGTTACCCCCATTCTCTGTGCTAGTTCTTCTATTGATCTAGCTATTTCCTCATTTATCTTCACGTGAATTTCCTCCTTACCCATACCGCTCACCCCCCATCTCCACGAAAACCATGTCCACGAAACTTAATTAGGCTTACCCAGAGAGAGAAGCTAAGTAAAGCAACATTCCCAGTAATGTACTTCGTTAGAAAAATCTAACAAAATAAAGAGAAAGAACTCAAGGCTTAACTCCGTAACTCCGTAAATTCCTTAGAAGTAGTATTGGAGAGTGTGGGAGTTTGAGCTTGGTTTCATGTCTTTAATTCATCTTCAGTAGCTAGTCCGCTCCTGATGATTAAGTCCTTCAGGTAGTCTACTCTCCAGATTTCTCTCTTCAGCTTGTTGTACCTCTCCTCTACGTTAATTAACTCCGTGTACTTGCTCTGTAGAGTCTTGTACAGCTCCATGAAGTACCTTGGAACTAATGGCTTTCTACCTCTAGGTCGTGTACTAGCCTCAAGTTCGTACCAGTTACCGAGCCTAATGATTTCCCTAGCTACCTCCAAAGTACTTAACTCCCCACGGCTGTACTTCTCAATGATGTTCCTCACTCTCTTCCTAAAGCTGAAGCTGTACTTACGGATGTAGGTACTCAGGACATACCTAGCGTACTCCGTAAACTCCATCTCCTTAGACTCCAGCTCTTTCACAACTTCACCGTACTCCCTCTCCTTACTCACTATGTACTCAATAGCTCTCCTACGAGCACTAATCAAGTCGCTAGTGCTGAGCAGTAGCTCCCTCGGGTAATCCCTAACGTAGCCCTTAATTGGCTTGAACACGAACCCAAACTCCCTCACAGCCTCCATGAACTCTCTACAGCACGCTCTAGTAGTATCTAAGTCAATCCTCTCAGGTTCATTGTAGGCTACTACTAAGCTTAGGCAACCCCTAACAACCTTGATAGGTACACCCGTATCAGGGACTTCACCGACAACACGAGTCTCAACCTTAACCCACCTAAGGTCAAGCCAGTTATTCACATCTTGATACAGCGTAATACCACCCTCAACAGCAAAGCACGGATCAAACAACAACTCCTTAACAACACTGTGACAAATGTACTCATTCTCGTAGTAGAACAACCTACCACCAAGCACCCCCTCAGCTACCTTGTAGTGCTCACCTAGTTTACTCATACCACACACCTCCCGTCACAAGGTAGTACAAAGCAAATTAAAGAACATCACCCAAATGAAGAAACGAGAACAAGCAACAACCCAGAAAACGAAGCAAGTTAGAAAAATCTAACAATGCAACTAAGTAAAAAAAGAGGTGTTTTAAGAAGCTCTACTAAACACTGATTGGTAGTTGAAGAACTTCGTGATACCACTTAGCAAATTGCTCCTGATCCCAATGTTCGAATGCTACGTCCATCTCATGTATTGCACTACCGTACAATGTCTTGATGCGTCTGTAGTACCTATCCCTATTCTCTGGCTGATCGAAGATAATCAATGTAACTATTCTACTACCTTTCTTCTCGACATAGCCGTAGTACATACCAAATTCTCTGTGGTATATACCGTAGATTTCTGTACCGTCCGCTAGTGTACACGTGTAATCTAGTTCACAACCCTTCATTCTTAGCACTGCATACCTTATCCACTTCCCCAATTTCCTAATACTCCCCCAATCCATCACAGTTACACCCGTACCTACATACCAACCCCTAGAATAAAAAACTATTTCACTAAACCCAGCTACAGCACAGAACATTAACGGAAATGAAGCAAGTTAGAAAACTCTAACTAAGCAACTTACTTAAGGAACTCCGTGAGCAACACCCATTACTCCGTAGGGGTAGGGGAGATACATGACCTAAGAAAGGGAGTGAGGTTCTAGAGCTTAATTAAGTCACGTAGCACCTGATGTAGACTCTAGCACCTGAATTCCCTCTATTCCTGTACCTCCTACTGACCTCAACCCTATACCCCATACTCCTCAGCAACTCCACGACCTTAGTAACTACGTCTCTACCTACCTCACTGAACTCCGTACAGTACCACAGAACCCTAACCTCAAGTGCTCTAACTCCCTTCACTTCTTAATCACCTCGTACACCCTATTGAGGTACCTCTTAGCAACTACCCTACAGTACTTCTCAAACTCCATGTACAACTCCCTAAACCTCGACTTAGGAACTAGACCACGCTTAACAGGGTGTAGGCTAAAGAGCACATACCTCTCAGCCATCTTAACCCAGTGAGGTACCTCACGCTTAATAGCTTCAGTGTAGTCACTAACTCCGTGAACACCCGTTAAATCCATGAACATAGCCACATCCCACAGAACCACAACCTTAAACCTATCATGAATGAAGACATCCCTAACCTCCTCCCACGTACCCCTAATCAAAACAAGCCTATCACCCTGAGGAACCTCAGTAGCTACAACACCCCTGAGGTAGTTGAAGGACTTCGGATACGGCTCAATAGCGACATACAGCTCAACATCGAAGTTACTCATGAACCACCTCACAAAACGCCCCCTACCAGCACCAATATCAATGACCGTAAGCGGTTCAACCTCCCTAAACCTCTCAAAACACTCCTGCACACACCTCGGAAACGGCTTACAAGGAGCCTCAACACCAACCACACTACCCATACACACACCACCCCACACCAACACAAACAACACCCACAACAAAGAAAAGAAAAACCCAACAAACCCACCAAAGAAAAACCAAAACACCAGAAAAGAACCAAGTTAGAAAAAACTAACAAAA
>Ga0190314_1000636_pt1 | contig 11609 bp, 11 predicted proteins | sample 4870071112_MG_FD_165055 | JGI IMG/M metagenome (GOLD analysis project Ga0190314, IMG submission 165055) | Hydrothermal vent sediment bacterial communities from Southern Trench, Guaymas Basin, Mexico - 4870-07-11-12_MG | ecosystem: Environmental > Aquatic > Marine > Hydrothermal vents > Sediment ...
GTACAGCCAAAGGTTGTGGTTGGTGATCGGCGTTCTGAATTTTACAAGTTTATGGCGTCCCATAGATCGTTTCATACAGCTGTCTGGGGAGGGGATGAGAATGCGGCAATGGAAAAAACCGGCAGGTCAGCGAGACATTGGATGGTCCATATAAAGGATGAGCTGCCATGCCCTTTGGTTATCCCTAAAAAAAAATATAAATTAAGATAAATCAAGGCAAATCATCCCGGCATTTTTTGTTTTGCAATCACTTTACAGGAGACAAATATTATGGAAAAAAAAATAAAATTACTGGTTGTAGATGATGAGGCAATAGTCGGAAAACGTTTAAAGCCTTCATTGGAAAAACATGGCTATGAAGTTGAAACACTGGGAGACGGCAGGAGTGCAATTGATCGTATCGGCCAAAAAGATTTTGACATAATCATAACCGATGTCAGGATGGACGACGTTGACGGCATGCAAATACTGGAATATGTTGCAGCAAAATCTCCCCACACAAAAGTTATTATTATTACAGGTTATGCCACTGTGGAACTTGCCAGGGAAGCTTTAGTAAAAGGAGCTTTTGATTTTATAGCCAAACCCTTTAAGCCCAGTGACCTTCGTGTAATAATTGAAAAAGCGGTAAAAGAGTTAAAGCCTTAATTTTTAAACAACCTATAGGTTTTCAAAGGAGAAGTAATGAACTCACACAAGTCAGGTTTGATAAAAGATAAAGCTGATTTTTCTTTCCGCTATCGTTATGAGACGTTTCGATCTGTTCTAAGAAAAAACAGCATGGTTCTACAATCAATGGCAGACCTTGAGGCCGATCTGAACTTTATGCGCCAGTCAAATGTCCTTATTAGAAATCCTGTAAAGCGCCTTGTGGATGAATCTCTTCTTATGGTACAAGAGCTTAATATTCTTACAGGAGATCGATACAAAAAGCTTTATGATGCAGTTGAGGCAGTTCGCCGGAAAATTTTTTCAGCCTTTAAAACAGATACTCCTTCTATTAGCAGTCCCCTTGCTGTTTTAATCGGCAGTGAAGACATTATTGATTCCCGTCTCATTGGAGGGAAATCCTTTGGGCTGGCTGCCTTGCACCGGTATTTTCCCGAATTGGTACCACCGGCATTTACGCTTACAACCGAAGCTTATCGTTTGTTTATAAAAGAAAACGGGTTAAATAAGCATATCCGGATGCTGGTCAATGACCTGGATGTCATTAAGGATCAGGATCTATTTAATTTAAGGGTGGAAACACTCCGCAATCTTTTTTTAAAAGGGACTGTTCCGGAGACTGTTTGCGATTTGATTTCAAAATATGCTCTGAAAATGGACGCTGAAAATTCCATGCTTTGGGCGGTTCGTTCCAGCGCAGCCTGCGAAGATGATATGTTTACATTTGCCGGTCAATTTGACACTCAATTGAATGTCTGTGCATCCGATTTAAAATCGGTTTACAAAAAAATACTGGCAGGCAGGTTTAGTGATCGTGCTGTAAGATACAGAATTCATCACGGTATACGTGAAGTAGATACACATATGGCTGTTTTGTTTATGCCCATGATTGAGCCGGTTTTTTCAGGTGTGATCTATACATGCGATCCCCTTAATCCTGCTTCTGAAAACATGCTGGTTAATGCTGTCCCAGGTCTGGCCAATGAGATGATACAGGGCAAAAAAGAAGCGGATATGTTTTCCCTTTCCAGGGAAAAAATGCCGAAATTGCTCAATGAAACCCAGGCCCTTGATTCTGAATCCATGCAGCCCGTTTATTCAACACACCCGTCAGAATCAGTTTTAAAAGAAATCGCAGGCATTTCCTTTAAATTAACACAAATGTTCGGCCATGATATGGACATTGAATGGGCTGTGGGAAAAGACGGCAAAATATGGTTGTTGCAGGGCAGAAAACTTCAAATAAGCAAAGCCGAAAGGGAGCCTGGAGGCGGCGCAAAGAAAAAAAATATACCGGTTATAGAAGGCGGTGCCACTATTTTTCCGGGACGCGCTGTGGGACCTGTGGAATATATTAAAGATGAAGACAAACCCGCTTTAGAGCAAAAAGGGGCTATTCTTATTGTTAAACAGGCTTCTTTAAAACTTGCTTTACTATTGCCGGATATTGGCGCTCTTATTGTGGAAAAAGGAAATCCTGTGGGGCACCTTGCAACATTGGCCCGTGAGCTGTCCGTTCCATGCCTTTTTAAAGCCGGAGAGGGTGTCCTGCTTTTTAAATCAGGAGAAATTATTTCCATTGATGCAACAACCAGAAAAATATACAAGGGTACACAGTGGGATGACGTTCGTGAAAGGGTTCTTGTTAGAATCAATTCAGGCAAAAAGCGTATTTCTTCCGGGGCGTTATACGATCTTGTCCTGAAACTTAATTTGATTGACCCGAATTCTTCAAATTTTAAACCTCAAAAATGCATGTCTATCCATGATGTAATAAGATTTATCCACGAAATGTCTGTACGCTCAATGTTTTCCTTTGGGGATAGCCAAAACCGCCTGTGGAGAAGAAATGCAACTGCTCTTAAGACTCCGATTCCCATAAAGATAAAACTGCTTGATCTTGATGGCTCAGTTGAGGAAAAAGAGGAGTTAGACCCTTTACACGTCAAAAGTATTCCGTTTCAGGCTTTATGGAAAGGCATATCCGATCCAAAGGTTATATGGGATAAACGCAGAATAGGAGGGACTTCTTTTTTAACACCTGATCTTGAAGAACAGATTATGGGGGGAACAAAAGGGCCGAGACGCCGTAAAGATACAAATTATTTTATTGTAGCCAAAGATTACTTGAATTTTAATGCGCGCTTTGTTTACCACTATGCCTTAATCGATGCTGTTACAGGTCCCTGGTCTGAAAATAACTATGTTAATTTCAGATTCCGGGGAGGCGCTTCAACCAGGGACGCTTTAAACCGCAGGGGATTATTTTTAGAATCTGTACTACGCTTATCAAATTTTGAAGTTAATCGAAGAGGAGATCTTGTTACTTCCTGGTTCAGGTATAATTCCCAAAAGGATTCCGAAGATGCATTGGAAATGTTGGGAAGGCTGATGGCATGCTCAAGGCAGCTTGACATGTTATTAACAAACGATGAAATGGTTAAAACATATGTTGATAATTTCATCTCAAAAAATTTCAGGGCATTTGCATAAAATCAGGAATAATAAAATGAGAAAAACGCAAAAAAAAGTCAGGCGTTATTTGAAAATGAGTATTCGCTCACGTTTAATAATGGCGTTTTTACCCATTATAACCTTTAGCATAGTAATAAACGGCTGGGTAATTTTTATACTTTATAAACTTGAGCACAAGAATCATTTTTTGGAAGTAACCGAAAGTTATATGAATGAAATCCAGCAGGCCAGGCGTTTTGAAAAAAACTATCTTCTTTATGGAACAGATCTAAATAATGCTCTTGAACATATACATATTGCAAGAATACTGCTTGAAGATAATAGAACAAAAATAACAAAGATACTTAAAGCCAAAAATCTTAACACATTGCTTAATCATGCAAATGATTACGAAAAGTTTTTGCTTGATATAGGAAAGACGGCAGACCCCTCAGCAAAAAAGAAAATTGAAAAAGAGCTTAGAAATCACGGCTCAAAGATGATCACCATTGCAGCGGATTTTGCAGAGAAAGAAAAAGAATCGGTTAATAGAAATTACAAACTGGCAAGGAAGATAACCCTTGGCTTTCTTATAATTCTGGTAGTAATGCTATTTGGTATTTCTGCATTTATTATGCGGGGACTTTTAAATACATTGGGCAGATTATTGGGTTATACTGAAAAAATAGCAAAAGGTGATTTTACCCGAATTGATATTGCCAATGAATTCCATGATGAATTTTCCCCGCTTGAGGTAGCGATTAACAAGATGATTGACGAACTGGAAAAACGTCATAAGATCCTGGTGGAAAGCCATAAGATACGCGCAATAGGCAACCTCGTGGCAGGCGTTGCCCACGAGTTGAATAATCCTCTTAATAATATAATGCTGACTGCTTCTTCCTTGCAGGAGGATTATGATATTCTGGATGAAAAAGACAAGAATGAAATGGTCGATGATATTATAGGAGAAACTGAGCGTTCACAAAAGATCGTAAGAAACCTTCTCGATTTTGCCAGAGAAAGCGAAACAGCAGTTGTGCCCCTACACCTTGAAAAAGTTTTAAAAAAATCTATTAATCTGGTTGCCAATCAGGTTAAACTCGCAAAAATACAACTGAAGGCAGACATTCCGTCGGATCTGCCTCCAATACACAGTGACCCTCAGTTGTTAAGTCAGGTTTTTGTTAATATCATGCTCAATGCCGTTGATGCCTTGCCCAAAAAGGGGCAAATTTTTATTTCTGTTGACAGTAACAGGGAGGATGGATTTATATGTATAGATATTAAAGATAATGGCCCTGGCATGCCCGAACATGTATTACAGAGGGTTTTTGAACCGTTCTTTACAACCAAGCCTCAGGGTCAGGGAACAGGGCTTGGTCTTTCTGTTTCCCGTGGAATTATCGGAAAACTCGGAGGGCATATCCGGGTAAAAAGTGAAGTAAACAAAGGCACTACCTTTACACTAATGATACCTAAAACAGATATACCATTTAAGTGATCTTCTGCCATCCTTTATAAACCATAAAAAGCAGTTTGCACTTCTTGAAAACTATATTTGATTATAGCTTTAAGTTTTCGGTTTTTGTTGACAGATCTGTATAACGCATTTTCTTTTGTCAACTATCCTGCCTATGCCTTAAAAAACCTCGTTGACCTTATAAAATCAGGATGATAAATAAATTTTATAAAACAATATCATTTTCATCAATAAGAGACTGAAATATAATACCGGAGGCTGATTATATGCCGAATTCTGCAGAAAAAAAAATTGGTTATAAACCTGAGAAACCTGATAATATTAAAATCAATGTTTTGGAAGTTATAGATTATCAATATAAAGAATCAAGAGATATTGATATAACCATAAAGCAGCCTGAGTTTACATCTGTATGCCCCATGACGGGTTTGCCTGATTTCGGCACAATTACGATCAGCTACAGACCTAACGTCAAGATTATTGAATTAAAATCACTGAAATATTATCTTTTGCAGTACAGAAATGTGGGGATTTTTTATGAACATCTCGTCAACCGCATATTAAATGATCTTGTCAGGGCTCTTCAACCAAAGAGGCTTGAGATCAGTGGCGATTTCACCGCAAGAGGAGGGATCAGCACAAATGTAACCGCAGGATACACGGAAGATTCAAATTAGAGTCGATTAAATTCTGTTTTAAGGAGAGTTAATTATTTTATTAGATTCCTGTTTTTTCATCAGCGGTTTATGTTTGCTTTTTTTTGGGGCGGGGTGGCTTGTTAAAGGGTCATCGGATCTTGCAAGAAGCATGGGCATGACTCCCCTTGTTATCGGCCTTACAGTTGTGGCCTTTGGAACCTCGGCTCCTGAAATGCTGGTCAGCGTTGTTTCATCACTCAAAGATAAGAGTATGATTGCAGTGGGAAATGTTGTGGGCAGCAATATCTGCAATATAGGTCTTGTTTTGGGGGTAACGGCTCTCTTTAACCCCGTAAAAAGCAACACATCTGTCGCGAGACGGGAAATGCCGTTAATGCTTTTTATATTATTATACTTTATTTTTTTAGCTCTGGATTCAACAATAAGCAGGCTTGAGGGAACAGCGCTTTTCACAGGAGTTATTCTATATACGATTTTTAATTATTATACGTCTAAAAATAATTTTTCCAATGAACTGGAAAAAGAGGCTTTTAAAACAAAAGCCGCAGGCTCTGAAACTGTTTCTTCCAGATCAAAGCAGATCTTGTTGATTATAGCAGGCATTGCAGGGGTAGTAACAGGCGCTGACTTTGTTGTGGATTCTGCAGTAAAAATCATGAAAATTCTGGGAGTAAATGAAAAATTTATCGGTTTAACGGTTATTGCCTTTGGCACTTCTTTGCCGGAGCTCTCTACATCGGTTGTGGCTGCCATAAGAAATGAGCTTGAAATAAGTCTGGGCAATCTGGTGGGAAGTAATGTTTTTAATATATTAGGCGTACTCGGTGCAGCGGCTATTGTTAGACCCATCTGTATACAGGGAGGTTTTGTAGAAAGCGGCCTGTTGATAGATTGCCTTGTAATGGTTTTTATAAGTTTTTTGCCCATACTGATGATGATAAAAACCAGTACTATATCCAGGGGAAACGGTTTACTTCTCCTGTTATCCTATTCAGGATATCTTGCTTACCTTGTCTACGGGGCTTGAACAGGTAATAGGGGTAAAACTGTTTTATTGTCATATGTCACGCCTATTGAACTATAAATAAGTTAAACAATAATAAAGTTGCACAACAATTTTATCAAACAAAAATTCCGACTCTTTTTTCAAGCTGGTCCTGAATTGGGAATATAGGGGAGTACATTTTCCTTCTTAAATATTAAAGATTCGATTTGTTGTTGACTTTACTCTATAGTTTTGTTTTAAAAAAATCGATTATACGTTCAGGCGCTCGTGTAGCTTAATAGGGAACCCCGTTAGAATCGGGGGCGGGCCCACCGCTGTGATTGGGGACGAACACCGCATTTTGCCACTGTCTGTTTTAAATACAGATGGGAAGGCGCGGCAAGTAGAATGATCCAAGAGCCAGAAAACCTGCCTGAATAACATAGGCCTAACCTTCGCGGACAGGAGGCAGCCTGAGGATCTTGAGGATAAAAAAGGGAAATCCCCGGATTGATTAATTTCGATTCGGGGATTTTTTATTGGGCTTTCTATAGCTTGATTTTTATAGATGTGACCATAAGAAACAAAGATGTTAAGGAGGTGACAACAAATTAACTGCCAATGGCTAATGCATATTTTAAGATAATGAATAAACAAAAATCTCAACACTAATGCACGATGATTCAAATTAATTAAAGGAGTACATAATAATGAAAAAAGTTTTTGTTAAATTTCAAAGCACATTTATGTCTATTTTGGTTCTTTTTCTGACTATCTCTCTTTGTTCAATAACTATGGGTTCGACAACTCTGGCCTCGGAACATGGTAAAGTCAGCGCTAAGCAGGGCAAGGTAGCCATTGTTCTGGCCAGTTTCGGTACCACTGAGCCGTCTGCCATAGGATCCATTACCAATATCCAGGATAAAATCAAAAAGGCTTTTCCTGGCATCCCTGTTAAAATAACTTTTACGTCCAATATTATCCGTTCGGTTTGGAAAGAACGTCAGGCTGATTCCAAAAAATGGCTTGGAAAAGGAATCCCCAAAGAGATCCTTTATGTAAAAAACATTATTGCCACTGTTGGAAATTTAAGGGAAGATGGTTACAGGAATATTATAGTGCAGCCCACGCATATGTTTTTTATGGAACAGGCACAGGATCTGAGTTCATATGTAAATGCTCTTGCTTCAATAAAAACCACCAAGGAAAAGTGGATGCCTTTTGACAAAATCGTCATGGGAAGACCTGCTCTTGGATGTCCAGGCGACAAATACGATTATCATGATGACATGGAAAAGGCTCTTAACACCCTTGCAGACGATGTTAAGCTGGCAAAAGAAAAGAATGCAAAGCTGGTATATATGGGTCATGGAAATGAACACTGGTCAACCGGTATTTATATGGAAGCTGCCAAAAAAATGGGTGAACTCTATCCCAAAGTAGTAACCTACATAGGTTCTGTGGAAGGTTTTCCAGGAATTGAAGATGTGGCTCGGTATCTGTCCCATCATAATTCCGGCAATATTGTGTTAAAACCTTTTATGATTGTTGCAGGTGATCATGCAATCAATGATATGGCAAGCGATGAAGAAGATTCCTGGAAAAGCATTCTGACCAAACAGGGATTTAAGGTAACAACCGTACTTAAAGGTCTTGGCTCCAATGACAAGTTCGCACAAATTTTTGTCGATCATATCAAAGACGCCGCCCATGATAACGGCATTGTCTTGAAATAATCCACAACCATGCCGCCATCCTTTTTCTTTAAAAAAGGATGGCATTCCTCTTTAAACCAGTACGGTCATCAGCTTGCCGTGTGTAGCGAAGCTTAGGGCTCGCTCAAAAACAACTTTACATTTTAAGCGCCGATGCATCCCGTCTAACTACGTCCCTAAAGTTCAGCAATATCTTGATTACTTAAACGTCCCAGAAGCCAAAATTTAATCGGCATATCAATTTATCAAGGGACGTCGTAGAACTTCCCCATTCGTAAAAAAGTGGTAATTTTTTGATGGGAGAGGTGTTTTTTTTACTTGACTTAGCCTTTAATGGGTGACCCATTTGACCTTTATTTAAGGAGAAAATAATGGAAAGAAAAATACTGATTGAGGTTGATCTTGGGAAAAAGGGTGTGGAAAAATGTGATGTAATTGTATATCTTGACGGAAAATTGATTGAAGATCATTGGGATATTGAGTATGCTTATCTTTCCGGGATTGCTGATAAACTCAGAGAGAAATATCCTGATGGAAATATTGAAACATGTTGCCTTGGTGAAGACTGTTGCGGTAGATCTCATACTTGGAGTATTGATATTTAAAAAGGAGATGAGATGAGAAAAGAGGTTGATTTTATTAGAGAAAATCATGTTATTCATGCCACTTTATATGGCAATTCAGATAAGGGTGTTGTTTTATGCCCTCCCCACCCATCCTTTGGAGGAAACAGACATGATCCAAGATTAGTGGCTGTTGCAAATGAATTGGCTGTAAATAACATCTCAAGCCTGTGTGTTGATTATAGCGAATATTCAGGAGGCAAAGAAGAAATAAATGACATCCTTTTTGTAACTTCATCATTTAGCAAGGATCTTGATTCTGTTGGGCTGCTTGGATATTCTTATGGGGCTGTTATAGCCTCACATGCAGCTTCACAAACACCTGTTCAACTGAATGGCCTTGTTCTGATCTCCGTTCTAAAAAGCATAGACGGCCTTGAGTCGGATTTAAAATCGGACTGTAAAAAGCTAATGATAAGCGGCTCTCAAGATTCTTTTATTGAAGGAGGTTTTGATGCCCTTTTCGATTCGGCAAAAGGAGAAAAGGAAAAGCTTGTTTTAGAGACTGATCATTTCTTTGAAGGATTTGAAGGGATAATGGCAAAGAGGATTAGAGATTTTTTTTGCTCATCTGGTATTATACAAAGGGATACGCAATAATAGCCTACCCCTTAAAGCTTGAACAGTTTCATACAGCTCCCTGGTTTATTCGGGAGATATAGACTTTTTTGGGATAAATATATGAAATTTAAATTTTGCCCTTTATGCGGTCAACCGCTCAGGGTAAAAATAATCGATGGACATAAACGGCAATACTGCATTCATTGCAAAAAAATTCACTACCGTAACCCCACTGTTGGTGTTGCTGTGATTGTTATGCAAAAAAACAGGCTCCTTTTAACAAAGAGGCTCGGTTCTTACGAAGGCATGTGGTGTATACCCTGCGGACATGTTGAATGGAATGAAGATATCAGAATTGCCGCAAAGCGTGAAATTGCTGAGGAAACAGGACTTGTCGTAAATATCGGCCCTGTTTTTACGGCTCATTCAAACTTTCATGATATAGAAAAACAGACTGTCGGAATATGGTTTTGGGGAGAATGTACAGAAGGAGAGTTAAAAGCAGGTTCCGATGCTTCAGATGCAAAATTTTTTCCCATTGACAACCTGCCTGAGTCAATGGCTTTTCCCACCGATCTTCTCGTTTGCAGGCAGTTGAAAAATTATATTGAATCCCGGCAGGTTAAATCTTAAGCGAATTTTTCCTGGAAGGGCAAAAGAGGCGGATACTGTTTTTTTGTGTTTGACATTCAAGCAAGTATATTTTATTTTTTGATGTAATTATTAAATTGGAAGCTTTGAAAATGAAGCGTTTTGAAAAGGTTTTAAATTGAATTAAAAGGACATATCATGCTCTTTGAACAAGATATTGTGATTATTTATGTTGAAGACAAACCCTTGACTTTCGCAAGGATAGAGGAAATCGGACCCGATTTCAAACCTGAATGGTTTCAGGTCAAACTGCTAATCCTTCAACTGCCTGTTAAAATAGTGACATGGATATTAAACGATATTTATCTATCTGGAGGTGATTTTACCATGGACGGCAAAAAAATAAGATTAGAAAAAATTGTTGCTCCAAAAGAGCTGAAACCGGACAAAAATAAAACAGATGATAAAAAAGAACAGAAAAAATCAAAGGGTGCAGAGATAATCTCTTTTGAAAATCTTAAAAAAAATGGTGGGTGATATTCTAAAAATAAGTTACTGCCCCAGGAATATCATACAGGCACCGAAGCCTTATAAAAAACCGCATCCCCTTTTATGTCATACCTGGCAACCGCCGAAGGTATAACTACAGATAAGCCTTTTGATACTTCAAGGCTGTATTCTCTTCCAGGCTCTGTAAACAGAGCTTTCCCGGAACAGCATATGAGTATTTCAATGCTTCTTTTTTCAGGGCTTATATACTCTTTACCGTCTGTAACACTAATGTATGAAAGAATAAATTCTTCTGCCTGACTTTTGTAAAAGCTTTCACACTCACTTATATATACAGGAGTTAAGATCTCAACTTCTCTTTCCTTAAAATTTAAAACTTTAAGAAGCTCCGGAACATCAACATGCTTAGGCGTCAGACCGCCTCTTAGCACATTATCCGAATTGGCCATTAGTTCTATCCCGACTCCCTTAAGATAAGCATGAAGCTCACCTGCAGGAAGAAACATGGCCTGTCCTGGTTCAAGGAGTATAAGGTTTAAAAAAACCGGAGAAAATACTCCCATATCTGCAGGATACTCTTTATTTAGTTTAACTATCCACTTAAATACAGGGTTATTGTCCGTATTCTTTTCAGCCCTCGCTGCAGCATCTGCCACAATTAATTCAGAACGCTTAAGGTTCATGGACATTATAGATTTAAAAAAATTTTTTAGCCCGTCAGAATCAGGAGATCTTTTCAGATGATTAAGTTCATCATCCATTCCTTTAACCCCGAGTTTATCCATTAAAGATATAATATCTGCAATTTTTCTAAATCCGTTTAATGCCCAAAATTGTGTCAAAGCGCATATGCATTCGGGTTTATGGTTTTCGTCCCTATAATTTCTGTCAGGAGCGTTTAAAGGAATGTTTTGCATATTTTCACTTTTAAAACCTTCTTTAGCCTGTTTTAAACTGGGATGAGCCTGAATAGAAAGAGGCTTTGCCGCTGCAAGTATCTTAAAAAGATAAGGCAGACTGTTATTGAATTTTTCAGCAACAGTTCTTCCCAGTAATTCTTCAGGGTTCTGTTTAATTATATCTGCAAGAGACCCGTATCCTTCTTCCAGTTTAACCATGGAAGGAGCCTTTGGATGTGCGCCCAGCCAAAGCTCAGCCGCTGGTTTGCCCTTATCAACCTCTTGTCCCAGAAGTTCTTGTATTGCGGTTGTTGAGCCCCAGGCATAATTTTGAACACTGTTTTTTAATATGCAAATTCTCTTCATTTTATCTCCCTTAAAATTTAAGTTTGATTTACAGGCATATATATGAATAAATTAACAATCTGATTTACTCAAGTAAAATTAAATGATACTAAAT
>Ga0190314_1000639_pt1 | contig 11589 bp, 16 predicted proteins | sample 4870071112_MG_FD_165055 | JGI IMG/M metagenome (GOLD analysis project Ga0190314, IMG submission 165055) | Hydrothermal vent sediment bacterial communities from Southern Trench, Guaymas Basin, Mexico - 4870-07-11-12_MG | ecosystem: Environmental > Aquatic > Marine > Hydrothermal vents > Sediment ...
AATCCCTACCCACTAACCCTAATATTCCTTCTACACTATTTCCTCTTTCCGTTCTCAGTATAGATAGTATCCATGCTAGAAAATAGAGTATTAGAAAACAACATAGTGGACGAAAAGTGGCATTTATAAGGTTTACACTAAACATCCACGTTTTCTGTAAACTTTATAAGTTAGTGAAGATGTACCTATATTTCGGTGGTTCCGGAAAGAGCTATATCTCACTGGTGTTGGATGTATGCCTGAGTTTTCTAGAGTCGTGATTGCAGGTAGGGAGTATTTTGTTTTGCAGTTAACTGTTAAGCCTAAGAAGGTTAGGTCTAAGGGGAAGGAGTATGTTCAGCACTACATTAACTTGCCTAAGTGGTTTTCTAGAAAACTCTACGAGTTAGCAGGCGAGGATCCGGAGACAGAACTGCCGATAGTGTTTATTGCTGCACCGGCGGAGTGGTATCATGGTATTCTATGGGAGAAAATGCCTGAAAGAGCTTGGAAAACAATACCTGATAGAGTAAAGCAGGAACTAGAAGCTTTAGGTTTATCTAGGGAACCTAAGAAAATAGTGCTCATAGCGGCAACAGAAAATGAAATAAAAGAGCTTGGTCTAAACCCAAGCGACATAATAACGCTTAAGATGTTGAAGAGAAAAATCATAGAAGAAACAATGAATTTCAGTTGAAGGAGACATCATAAACTATTTTTCCTACTTCTCTGGTTAAACAGTGCACTTTGTGAATGGTGCTATTCTTTCAAGGAAGCTGTAACAGCCAGATATTCTAAGAAATACTAGGCAGGTAATAAAGTATACTTAGAAAACCTTATAACGTTAAGATGATTGTCTGTTGCGTGTTTGTAGTTAATTGTTTCTAGTGTTTTAGTGGAGGTAGGTGCTGTTTATTTTCTCTTTTTCGGCTATTTCATGTAGTTTTTTGTCTCCTGTTAGGAACTGGGCTGCGTTGATGTGTTTTGCTGTTGTGATTTGTATTGCGTCTGCTTCATATATGTGGTGTTTTTCTATTAGTTTCCAGCTTTCCTTAATTATTTTTGTTTTTAACGGTACTACTATTAGTTGGCCTAGTTTAACTAGTCTTCTTGTTTCTAGTAGGAATCTTTTTCTTGCCAGCATGTATTCTTTGTTTCCAAGTCTTCCAACTGTTTTGGCTTTGTCTAGTACTCCGAGTACTTCGCCAATATTCCATATGCTAAACGATATAGTAGCTTCTCCAGAGTATGCTTTAAGATATAGTTTTCTAACAATACTGCTGCCTGGTTCTTTAACGTACCTTTTTACTATAGCGCTACTGTCCAGATATGCGATTTGATCTTTCATTTCTCATAACCCTTACAAGCTCACTTACAACACCCTTAGCTTCGACAGGTTCGAAATCTAGTACGTAGTCTTCTGAACCAGCTGCCTCCAATAGTGCTTTATCGAGAAACACGTCTACTACTTCATCTCTCATAATTTCCTCAAGTAAACTACTAACTTCAACACCTCTCCTCATAGCATATTTCTTAAACGCCTCCCAAACCTCCTTATCTACGTAAACGCTTGTTTTAACCTTAACCACCCTACACACCTCCAATACCAATATACCGAAATAGGTAATTAAGGATACCGCCAACGGGATTTTACAGTAAATTCACTTGCCTAATTTTCGAGCATCTAATGATAATACTCGAACATTATATTGCTTGCTCGAAAAACATTATATATTCTGGTTTGTTTATTGTTTATTCGGTGTATTCCGTGGTTGTTGAGGGTAGGGTTGGTTCTAAGGGTGAGTTGTTTCCTCCTAAGGAGGTTAGGGAGAAGCTTGGTCTTAGACCGGGGATGAAGGTTATTTATAGGGTTGAGAATGGTAGGTTGGTTGTTGAGCCAGTGCCTTCTTTGGAGGATGTTTTGGAGAAGCCTTCTGAGGTTGAGGTTTCTCTTGAAGAATTCTACAGGTTTAGGAGGGAGCTTTCTAGGGAGGCTGAGCTATGAAGCTACTGGTGGATACTACTTATTTTCTACCTGCTATAGGGGTTTCCGTTAGAGGGGTTCCTAGGAATGCTGTTATTGAGCTTATTAGGAGAGGGTTTGAGGTTCTTATTAGCGAAATTTCTTTTTTCGAGCTTTCAGCTAAGGGGGCTAAGCTTGTTGCTTCCGGAAAGCTTACTCCAGCAAGAGTAGCTACAGGTATTAGGGCTATTGTTTGGGATGATAGGGTACGTAAAATACCAATCCACGATACTCCAATACTGCTAACGGCGTTTAGGCTTAGGAAAATTCTAGGGGACTTCGTAGATTGCCTCATAATCTCAACGGCTATGAACTACGCAGACGCTCTAGTAACAGAGGATATTGCTATTCACGAATTGGCTGCTAAGGAGGAATTTAGGAAAATAGTTAGGGAAGTAAACCCCGAATTCGAAATTAGAAACCTTAAAAACATAATATAGCCTTATGAGAAGCTTAGAAATCAGCAGTAATCCAAAGGGGTTTCACTCTATGGTGTTTAAAATTTTCCGTAGGAAAAAGCCTGAAAAAGAGGAAGAGGTAGAGGCTGCTAAGCTTCTTGGGGAGGTTAAGGGGAAGTTTACTGTTGAGGAGGTTTTCCAGTTAAAACTTGGACTTCACTTCGCACCCTACGTACTTGTACTAGCAGGTAGGGTGCTTAAAGGTGAGTTGGCTGTTGGTGACTTTCTAAAACTACCCGACGGTAGGTTGTTGAAGGTGGAGAGAATTGAGAGGAAAAATAGGAAAGTTGAGAGAGCTGTAGTTAATGAGCCTGTAGGTGTTTTTGTTAAAGGTGTTGGCTGGAAACCCGGTAGGAGAGATCTTGAAAAATACAGGGTATTTGAAACAATAAAGAAGTTGAGGAAAGAGGCTGAGAAAAAGTATTCACACATGCCAAAGGAGCTAGCTGAGAAACTTGTGGAGAAAGAAGTTAAAGACAAGCTGAGGGAGGAATTGGAGAAAATATCCCTGGAAATCTACGCGGCAAAACAGTAGTATTCTTCCTAACCTATAGCATGGGATTTAAAAGAACACAAGCGAACATCAATAGAGATGCAGATAAACTTACCCCATGCTGCTACGGAATATTCTACTACACTTACTCTTCTCCACATATATTCTTGCTCCTTCGCTTCAAAGGCTTGAAGCATGTTTCCTGCTAGCTGCTTTAAACTTGTTTAGGCAGGGTACTCTTCTAGAAATTTTACTCCTAACATTTTTAGTTTAGCCAATACTGGCTTCATTTCCTTTTCAACTATTTTAAATAGTGGAGTAGCTTTCACAGACTCAGCTACTGCAATAACGTAGCAGTCAGGTAGGGCTATGCGAAGCATTTTCTTTAATTCGCCAGCTCTAAACGCTACATCCTCACTTATCCCAACTATTTTCGCTCTCCCTTTAATCCACTCTACAAAATCTAATGCTTCACTATTAGGCTTCTCTAATCCTGCAGCTTCATATATTTTCGAAGCAACATACAATGTTTCACTTAGCGTAATAGGGTTAACATACAACTCTACCCTGCCATTTAACGCCATATCAAATAGTTTAGCCACCTTAGACCTGTACTTAGACCTTAACACAATATATTCAATTAAAACACTAGTATCGAGAACAAGCTTCTCAACCATGAATTATTCCACCATACCTCTTCTTCTCAAGCTCAAACTCCTCCCTAAGAAACTTCTCAACCAAACCCGGGTCAACATCGACAACCTTAGGCTTCAAAACCCTCAAAACCAACCTACCCTCCTCAACCTCAACAACAACCTCATCACCCTCACTAATACCAGCCTCCTCCCTAACACTCTTAGGCAAAATAAGAACACCCTTCCTCCTAACCCTCAAAACAACTCTCAAACCCGACACCACACTAAAATAGTTAAACCAACCATATAAAAGTTCACCTACAAACCATAAGTTAAACCAACCACAACCAGTTCAACATAAACCACACTAAAACAAAAACATCAAACAAGAAAACCTCCCTCAAAAACTAAAATCCTAAACTACAACACCATATAAAACAGCAAAACATCAACCCGTACACTAATACATCGTACACGCCCCTCTAGATAACCTAAGGAAATAGTGCTCATGTCTGTAACGGAGAGGGAAATAAAAGAACTTGGATTAAACCTGAGCAGCAAGATAGCTCTTAAGGAGTTAAAGAAGATCATATAAGAAACTATGAGAAAAGCATCAATAATCCTTGAAAATGGTAAATACTAGCTGTATTTGGGGGATTGTTTTAGCAAGTGTCTCAACTTCTCATAGAAGCGTTCTCTATGGCCTATGTCAATCACTATTATAGTGCATGGTTTTAGCTGGTATGCTATTCTGTACGAGCCTACGCGGGTTTTGCAAAGTTCTTTTAACCTTCCTTTAAGCTTTTCTTCACATATGGGGTTCTCGGACAACCTTCTTAGTCTCTCATATATTCTCTTAGCCAAATCTCTAGGGGTTTCCTGAGAAACTTTTCTGCGCTTCTACCTAGTTTAATTTCACAACTCAATTATTCTACCTCTTTATAATGCCGAGCTCGATAAGCTCCTCGTAAACCTCATCTTTCACTGTAATGTCTAGAGTATCTATGTAAGCTTCTACCTCCTTAGCATACTCTTTACACCACCGCGCCATATTGTCTCTATTTTCCTCTTTGTAGTCCTTAGTAATGTCTAATACTGTAGCTGCAGTTGCTAACCATGTGAAAATAAGGTATCTAATGTAGCTTGCGAACTCCATAAGGGACTTGGGATCCCTGGTTTACACTAAGTTTTTCCTCTAAAGTAATGAATTCATTAAGAGCTACTCTGTCCCCGCGGAAAAGTATTGACTGGGTAAGCTCAACTAATGGGAAAGCTATTTTAGCCCAGAACCTTTCAACAAGTAAGTGAAGTTCCTATTCAAGCCTATCGGTGTTTAGAGCTTTTCTAATTTCATCCTTTAATACATCATCAAACGCTGCATCAAGTTTTCTAGTAAGGTTCTCGCCGATAAGTTCTTTAAACCTCCTTGTAACACCGTATATGTCTTCAATACCGACATTCTCACCGATACTACTTGCTAGAGGAAGAGCAAGACCTCTAATCCGCTCACGAGCATAAGTAATAATTACGGACATAGTCTTTTCTCTAACTAATTTAAATATACATAAATATAAAACTATATAACGTTGATGTTAACCACACGGTGTTAGACAAGTTTAGGTAGGCAGCACTCTACATTCACATGAACAGTTTGTTTGATGTGTTTATGATTTCTTCTGTTGCTGTTGTTATTTGTTTTGGTGTTTTTGTGTAGTATATTCCTATTTCGTAGTTTTTGAGTAGGCTTGTTTTTACTAGGTTTGCTGAGGATATTGTTGCTGGTCCTTCTGGGTTTATGGTTATTTTTGCGTGTAGTTTGTTGTAGTAATATGTGTTTATTTTTATTGGTGTTTTTAGTAGTTGTTTTATGTATTTTATGTTGTTTGCTGTTTTTCTTGTTACTATTGTTATTTGGTTTAGTTTGCTATTTATTTTCTGAGTTTTCTCTATTAGGTTTACTATGGTGCTGTTTATCCACGGTGATATGATTACTGTTGTTTCTGCATCTACGTATATGTCTGCTATTGCTGAGTATATGGTGTATTCTCCTGGCATTGTTTTTATAATGTCATATTCTTTTTCGGCAAAATATTTCGCCAGGGTGTTTTTGATTTCGGGGTTTATGCTTAGTTTTCCGTTCTCATGGTTTACTAGGTTTAGCTGTTTAGCTAACGGTATGAACATGTTTCTTACAACAAAGCGGTTGAATGGCTTAGCTACTCCAGGTTTCCTCATTATTTCCTTCGCTATCCCTATTTCGTAAAGTGTTTTAGTCCATTTCCTCATAGTTCCTCCAAGATCCTTAACAACATCTCTCCAAGACACTCTACCTTTAACGTAAACGTATTTTAGGAAAACCTGTAGCGGATACCATTCTAGAAAAACATTCCTAACAACGTCTACCACTCTTCTTTGACTACTTGCTTTATTTACCTCGTTTAAGATGTAATGTCCGTAACTTGTAAGCTTCATCTCATAAACTCTGCGTTTCTTAACTATGGTTGCTAACTCTAAGTATCTTAGCAGTTTAGCAAAATAGTATCCTTCCTTACCTGTTCTAGCAAACTTTACCCCAGCCTGCTCGTAAATGAACCTGCTAAGTTCTCTATCGGTAATCTGGCCTTTTAAGCCGACGTATCTAAGAATTTTCAGAAAAAGTTCTAAATCAAACCATGCAACACCATAACTTGAGAAGTATGTTTTAGCAGCCCAGTAAAGCCTATCAATCAATCTTGGTCCCTGAAGCAGTGTGTTATGGGTTATTATGTTTAAGTGTTCTTATTATGTTTTGGTTTGGTTAGAATTGTTGTTTAATGTTTTTGTTTTAAGATATAAGTATTTGGTTTGTTAGATTTTATTTTGGTGTTTTGTGTGAGTTATGAGCTTAGGCTCCTTCAGAATGTTCCTCCTAGTGTTTTAGAGGAGATTGTTGCTGAGCTTCTTAGGAGGATGGGGTTTAAGGATATTAGGGTTGTTGGTGGTCCTAGCGATAAGGGTGTTGATATTGAGGCTTTTAAGGTTAACGAGTTTGGTTTTAGGGAAAAATATGTTGTCCAGGTGAAGAGATATAGTTCCAGTAGGAAAGTTGGCCATACTGATTTACAACATTTTATTATTGCTCTTAAAGCTGCTAGAGCTGATAAAGGTATTTTCGTTACTACATCCGACTTCACACGTTCTGCTGTTGAATTTATTGAGAGTAATTACGAGTTTAAAAGCAAGGTTTTCTTGGTTAATGGGTTTAAACTTTTAGACCTTATTAAACAGTACGGTGTCCCTATACCCACCGCAGTTCCTGAAACTTTCCTGAAACCTCCTCTTAAGGTTAAGAAGAAGGCTCGTGAAGTTTTAAGAGTTTTTGAGCTAGACTACCCTATCGCCTTAAGATACGACTACGATGATGTCGTCGGTAAGTTAAGCGAAGTTCTAAGGGTAAAATATGATGTTAAAGACTTTTCCGTAGAAAGAGCTACTCTAGAATATGTTCCATTACATATTGTTGAATGGAAAGCATACTATGAAGGCTACGATTCTATGGGAAGATTAAGGCAAAGAACAGCAAGCGGTAAAGCTCTCGTACTCCACGATGGAGGTATTATAGCTGATATTGGTAGAGAAAGCAGGTTATGGATAGCATCTGAAGTTAGAAAGAAAGCTAGGTTAAGATATGGTAGGGTTAAAGCATCAAAACTTATTAAAGGTAAAGGCATTAGCCTTACTTCAGCTAAACGTATTGTTAAGTCTAAAATAGCATCGAAATACGATTGCTCTACAAGAGACGTATCAATAATTTCTTGGAGAAACATGTACCTAGGCCTAAAATGGATTATAGACTTTACATTAATGTATAATAGCGGTAGATTCGAAGCTGACATGGTTAAAAACAAGTTTAAACTAGACTTTGAACCGTTAGACGAGGAAATATTGAAAGACATTATAAGTAAAGCTGTAGAGGAAAAGGTTAACGAAAACGTTGTCAACCTTGAACCTGTAAGCCGTAAAAACTATGAATTAATATTTGAAGGCGAAACCTCAAGCTTTACTATTAAATCTACTGTCAATAGGTATTCCGGTAAAGTACTTGAAATTAATACTAGGTTTAAGAAGGAAGCAGCCATATCATTAGCTAAAGCCCTAGTTGCTGAAGGAAGCATCATAGGTGTTGAGGAGAAGGAAGAAGAGATAATTGTAGACGTTGAAGATGAAAGCAGCCTATATCTCATTACCATAAATGCCCAAACAGGCGAATACAATATGGAAAAAGACTTAATTAACCATACTAAAGCCTTTGCTATTGCAGAAGAATTTTTAAGAAATAGGTATGGTCTACAAGGTTTAAAAATACTTGACTACAAGCTTATTAACCATAGAGTTTGGGAATTCAATACAACATCACCTGATGGATCATCTATAGTCAACATTGACGTAAGGACAGGTAATATTGTAAAACATGAAATAGTGTTCAGCGAGAAGAAAGTGAAAGAAACGTTCTTCAAGAAATATCCAGGAAAAACAATTGCCTCACTAACTTTTGATAAAGAGTCAAGAATTTATGGTCTTAAAGCATTTGATAAAGACTACATATATGAATATAAGGTCGATGCATCTACACTTGATTATAAGTTAGAAAACATGTACTTAAAAGAAGAAATAGTTGACAACATAGCTATCAATGCTGTTAAGCAGATTAAGGATAAACCATTAAACATAGCGGATAGAAAATTAGCGGAAAGCATTTGGATAATTAAAGTTGAAACACCCTTATGGTATAGAACGTATCACATAGACAAAATTAAAGGAAATATTGTTAAACGAGAAGACCTACTGAAAACTAAAGGCGCTGAAGAATTCTTTAAACAATACATTATTGGCAAATATAGGGTAAGCGTCTTAGAAACAGTTCAAGTAAAGCATTCTTCATCAAAACCTAAAGCTTACGTAGTTAAATTAAAGGACTCAGAAGAAAACTATTACTATGCTTTCATAGACAAGCACACAGGAAAAGTAATTGAACATGATGTACTCCGCAAATCCAAGGGCATAATGGGATGGATGAAAGCTAAAATGTACAAAACAAAGTTAGAATTGAAGTATAGATAATGTAGTGTGCCATTTTGGAGCTTACAGTACTGAATCGTTCATATCCGCTTATGTCTGCCCTAACATAGTATGTAATATCTCTCAACACATTGTCGATCAAAGCTTTTGAACTAGTAGAGTAGAGGTCCGTATTAGTGAGATGAAGCCTGTTTGAGCCGGCATAGCTCAGTCTTCATATACCGAGGTCAGGTCTTCTTATGTTCCATAGCTTTTTATTGTTGTCTATGAAGTATATTTCTAGGTCTCCAAGCCATGGTCCGTATAGTTTAGCGTATTTTTCAAATGTTTCTCTGTTACCCATACCTACTATGAGTTTTCTCCATTTCCTATCGCTTGATTTTTCGAGTTTTCCATAAGCCATATGTATTCCGAGATGTTGCTAAACTCTGCAGATGGTGTTGAACCTTTAAATTTAAAGTACTTAACGTCACCAACTATACCTTTCTCAATATTTACAAGGTCGAACTCCTTATATTTACTAAATATGTTAAGCCTCTTCTTCTCAAGCTTTACTCCAAGGAATTTTCCATAACCTCTTTAGCAATGGCTTCCGAGTCAAGGCTTTCGATATGTGGCTTTTCAAGGGCCTCTTTCTCACCTGCTTTTACATGCTCAGCTAACTTGAAATATCCTCTGCCTAGGTAGAGGAGAAAGGCTCTTCTATATAATGATGGATGATGTTTCTTTGAGCTTTCTATATTTTTCGAAAGCCCCCTTAAGTGAAGATAAATAGTATTATTCTTATGTTTGCATTCCGGATAATAGGTTCTTATATACTTAATGACTTCAGAATAATGGAAGGCTCTACGATCCTTGCCGAGCACATAGCAAGCTTCTTTAACTAGCTCATAAGTCGTCTCCGCACTCACGTAACACTAATCCCTATTTTTCTGTTTTAGATTTGCTTAACTAATATTTTGCTAGTTCTCTTATAGTTTCCATCTTTTCTTTGTTCTTTCTTTAGCTATCTTGACTAAAACTTTTCTCCTCACTTTAGGTCTAAGGGTAAAATTATTTTCTTAGTCAAAATAGAATACCTTAAAGAAGGTTTAGACTTTACAACGTATATTCTAATATAGCTAAAGTGTTTTCTAGAACTGTTTTTTATTGTTGATCCTGAGGTTTGCCATGGTAAACCCGTGTTTAAGGGTGCACGTGTTCTTGTAGCTGATGTTCTTGAAATGCTTACAGCTGGTATGAGTATTGAAGATGTTTTGAACGAATATCCTCAACTTAACAAGGAAATGGTGCCTGAAGCCCTACTTCTAGCTGCTAAGCTTTTAAGGGAGGAGAGGGTTAAGAGAGAGGATGTTAAAGTTCCTTCTTGACGAAAATGCTCCACATTCTGTTTACAGGTATTTAGTAGCTAAGGGTTACACTGTAGAGTATGTTCCTAGAGGAGCTAAGAATAGGGAAGTTGCTAGTTTAGCTAAGAACAAAAAGCTTACTCTTATAACTCGGGATAGTGACTTCGCAAATCCCCTGCTTTATCCTCCACGGGAATACCATGGAATCATAGTTTTACGAATACACCCGCCTATACCTCAAAAACTAGTAAAGACCTTAGATAAAGCATTAGCAATGTTCGGTAGTTTCAAGGGTAAAACGGTCATCATATACCATGATAGAATAGAGACCATAGAATAAGGTATGAATTGCGTTAAATGTATGTTATGGTGAAACTTACTTTTCTTCTCGTAATCTTCTCTAATAAGGTCTTCTTCTCCTTTGCTCTTTCAACACTATAATAGGTAAGCCACCTATTGGTAGCATAAACTTTTATCTTTACTTTATCCTTGATTATATGGGCTTCAATGTCTTTTACTGCCTAGTTTAGTGTATAGTCTAGCGCATCGGCTATTCTTAGTATTCCTGTAAGCCTAGCTAATGTTTCAGCTACTTTTCCTGGTATTTTAGGGTCTTCTCTTGGATCGCTCGGTTCTTTCCTATGGTATAGTGCTAGTAATGCAGCTAACATTAGCTCCTTTTCAGAAAGTACTTCTCTTAGCTCTTTAGAGGCAAGTATTGCTTTGCAGCTTTTCACATGGTGTTCTCTGCCATCACCTATACTTCTCCCTATGTCATGTAGTATTGCTGCTACTGCTAGAGGGGTTATGGTGTTTTCAGGTAAGCTTAGCTCAGGAGCTAAACTGCGCCATAGTTTTAAAGCTAACTGCACTACCTTAGATGCATGGCCTACTCCTTGGCCGTAATCATATTTTTCCGCAAAACCCACTACTTTAGATATTTTTGGCTCAGGTAGCGCTTTCATAAGTAGTTCGAAAGCTTCCAACATAGCTTCCTGCTCAGCTGTTTCAACAGCTCCCGGAACATGTTTTCTAACGGTACTTATAGCTTCCCTTACTACTAGACCTTCGGAGTAAATTAGGTATGCTGATGCGAATGTACCGCTCCTACCGATGCCTCCGTAGCAATGTATAAGCACATCCAATCCCTTACTCACGTTTTCACTTATCCAACGTGCTCCACGGTAGAGCTCTAAAAGGTGTGGTGCGGAAAAGTCCTTCACAGGGATATGCGCATACCTAACCCCTAATTTCACCCATTCACTTAAATCGTACATTAACTCATCATCCTCAGCAACCACAAGAACGGCCTTAAACCTCTTAGACAACTCCTTTAACTCGCTAGGCAGAGGCATAGATGATAAAGCAATACGGTACTGCGGAATAAACCTAACCCTAACCATACTTCCCACATAAAACAACTACATCATAACCGTTTAAAATAATTAAAATAATTACATTACGAAGAACTATCGAAAAACACCATATATGAGATGTTCACGGCAACTCCGGAATTTCAGAATCTTAAAGAAGCGATATGAACGCTGTTTTAATGCTAAAACATAAACCAATATGACTGATAAATAAAGTCTTA
>Ga0190314_1000640_pt1 | contig 11568 bp, 8 predicted proteins | sample 4870071112_MG_FD_165055 | JGI IMG/M metagenome (GOLD analysis project Ga0190314, IMG submission 165055) | Hydrothermal vent sediment bacterial communities from Southern Trench, Guaymas Basin, Mexico - 4870-07-11-12_MG | ecosystem: Environmental > Aquatic > Marine > Hydrothermal vents > Sediment ...
GATGATAGTAGAGCAAAGTAAAAATAAAGAACCTTTATCTTCTAATAAAACATTAACTAAATTATTAAAACTTTTACCTGATAAAGAAAAAAATAAAAAAACAATTAAAAATGCAATAATAAAGGCTTATAAAAAGCATGGGATGGAATATTGCAAAAGAAATATAGAGTATGCAAACGAACATGCAAATGAAAATTATAGAGTATTTTTAATCAAAGCACTTAAAGAAGATTGGGGGCTTGGGTGGTGGGAAGAAAGACAAAACCAGGAAAAGCAAAAAGAACAAGAAAGATTAGAGAAAGCAAGAAAATATCAAGAATTTCTTCAACGTATCAAACCTTACGTTGGTAAAACTGTGAGAATTGCTACTATATCTGCTCTTGTGGGAGTTTTACGGGAAGATGGCAGTCTAATAGTTGAAACCTCAAGTGGTGATCGGATTTACTCACCAGAAGAAATTCAAGAATTTCTTTGTAAAAAAGACGTAATAGAAGAATGGGATAAGAGCATCCCCCCAATCCCGCCAAGAAAAAGTTTCAATTGAAATAACTCATAGGGCCTATCTCTCTTTTTCTTTCTAAATCACGAATCACCAATCACGCTTTATTACCCCCTGAGAGCCACATAATGGCCTTTATTTCCGCTTTTTGACAAAAATTTGATATAAACTATAGCTTTGACAAAAAAAGACAAAATAAGGGCTATTTTGTGCGTGATAAGTGAATGTGTAAATGAGTATATGTGTAAATGAGTAAATGTGTATTGTGTGGATGTGTAGATGCGCTCCTATAACCCATAAACCCATAAACCAAAAAAGCCCAGAGATACCACCTGGGTATCTCCGGGCTTTTTGGTTAAGCTAGAGTAGGTATTTTAGTCACAGCTTACATCAAAGCTGTAGTAGCTCAGATCATATGGTGCAGAACCCCAATCCATGGTTCCTAGATCTGCTCCAGTAGGAACAACTAGAGTGTAGACATAATATGTGCCTTCTGGAATGGCTGGTCCAAATGGAGTGCATACGCTAAAGGGCTCAAATACCTGGGCAGAAACCGCATCTGTTACATTCTGAGCATAAGGAACAAGCTGTGTAGTAAAGGTATTATCACTTTGCAGCACATAAAGGTCGCCTCTTGGCAGCAAGATGCCTACATAGATATCTACTGGATTTTCATATGGTGGGAAGTTTACAGTCATTTCCATTGTATCGCCTGTGCCAGATGCAACTTCACCGAGATTTACAGGGGCAGTGGATACGTCAGTAATTTCTTCTTGTGTAGGCTCAGTTGGAACTGGCTGTGGACCTGCTCCTGCTTTCACAGTAACCTGGATTTCTGCAGTCTGTGCTGGATCTGAGCTATCTGTTACAGTAATTGTAGCAGTTCCTTCTGCAACACCAGTGATAGTAATTGTATCATCAGATACATCTACAGTTGCAATATTTTTATCACTGGAACTTACATTGTAAGGTGCAGTGCCACCACTTACTGTTACTGTAGCAGTATTACCTTGAGTTACAGTTACATTATTTTGACTCAAAGTAATAGGAGCAGTCTCAGAGGTCACAGTTGCTGTTAATACAGCAGATTGTCCTTCACAAGTAGCTGTAATATGAGCAACTCCTTCTACGCTACCAGCATTTATTGTGATCTCTACTGTGCCGTCATTACCTGTGGTAACCGTTGTAGAAGCGGGTTTAGCAACATTTTCAGCATCAGTGCTAATGGTGCAAACCTTATTTGCTACGCCATTACCTTCACTGTCCACTACCTGTAGAGTAACATTTACAGATTCATTTGGTGCAATTGTTACGCTAGCTGGGCTAAAAGAGACCTGAGATACTGCTGCAGGAATATCATTTACAGATTTAACGATATGGACAGTAGCTTGACCCTGTACACTTCCAGATGCGTTACGGATAGTAAGAGTAACATCTCCTTCTGTATTAGAGGCTAATAAGCTCAATGTATATTCACCTGAAGTACTTGCAGGGAGATTCTCACCATTGTCAATTTCATTAGTACGATCCTTTTTTCTAATTGTTACATAATTAGGATTATCTACTAACAAAGTAAGGTCACCCTCCTTCCAACTAATAAGATCACCGTTTTGGTCTTTAGCACGAACAACAACTGGAATTTCACCGTTTGTTAATACATATTCAGTAGCTGGAATAACTTCTATTGAACTAATAAGGGAACCAGTTGTTTTTGTTATTGTGACAGGAACCGTTATCCCATCCACACCAGGAATATCTGTGTAAAAAGTAAGGTTGTCAGTTCCAACCTCTTTATAAGTTATAGTTGCATTGCTATTAATATTAAATTGAGCAGATTTTGGTGTTGGATTTAAAGGATCAGCATCACTTTGCACATAGATCGTTCCATTCGTGATTTCATTACCATAAGCATCTTCAATTCTGATAAAATAGCCATTAGCTGGAGTGGAGTTATCTTTACTTCCATGAACAATGATAGTGGCATTGTTATTACTCAAAATTGATGTAATACTATCTATTTCCTCTGTAGGCGTGCCAGTGCCAGCACAAGCATCATAATCCCTAGACTGTTCCTCATATAGCTTCATCACATAGGCATCAGCTGGATTAACTGTGATAGTATCAGTATCCTCTCCAGGCTCATATTGATAGCCACTAGACAAGTAAAAGACCTTTAAGGTTTCATTTCCATCACCTTTTAATGCCTTAGTAAACTTAAGATTTACAGTACCATTCTCGCCAACTACAGAAGTTACTTCATCGACTTTAGTGTTGCCGTCATAAAGCTCTACCTTGACTCTTTTACCCACAAGTGCTGGATCTGTACAGTTAGCACTCTTAATAGTAGAATTACCATCGTCTCCTGCACAAACTTGAATAGCACTCTCTTTTACTATACCAGCAGTAAAATTTCTATCTTTAATATCTACAACGAGTTTTTTCTGGTAAATGGTTAGTGTAAGTTCAGGCGTATCTACTTCATAGTCACTGCAAGATATGCTAAGGGTAGAGGTGCCTGTACCAGTATCATTACTAGTACTTGGCTTATCCTTGCCCGTCTTCACTTTAAAGTTACTAAAATTTGCCGTATTATTGCCAGATATTGTTATAGTTGTGCTTGAACCACTAGAAAATACCACATTATTTGTAGCAGACACAGTAACATCTACACTTGTTACATCATTTGTATCAGCTAAGTTGCCATATTTATCAATGAGAGAAAGAGTAAGTGTAGGAGGCACAATGTTTGTATCATTAATGTAATCCCTATCAAGGCTTGCCTTTACTTTTGCAGGTCCAAGAGCATCTACATAGATATGCTTATTTTGTACAAGTTTTGCCTTGCCGCTAATAGTTGCTGCTGAATCCATTTCAGCATAGATTTTATACTCTCCTGCCTTTGTAAGCGTCTCTTCTGGTACATGCACAAAAGCAATACCATTTTCCATAGTACCATTTACAGTTACTACATTGCTACAATCTGCACTATAAGCACTGTTACCATCACTATCGGGCGTAGTTTCAGGAATAAACTTAATTGTTATAGGACCATTTTGATATGAAGTATAGCCAGTGCAATTAAAATCTTCACAAGCCTTTATCTTTAGAGTAAAGGCCTCTCCAGCATCAATTTGACCGGCGCCATTGTCGGCAGCATCAGTAGTAGCATTATAAGTAATCTCTTTATTGTCTCTACTTGTATTATCAGGCGTCATTGAAATAAGTTTCAAGGCTTTAGCCTGATTGGGGGCTTCTGTTACCTGAATTTCATATTCCTTGGGACCAAGGGTTAAGGTATCCCCATCAGTATCAACAACCACTACATAAAATCGCAGAGTATCTGTCCCAGGCTGATTATATTTAATATGAAAACCAGCTCGACCATTTTCTACTGCAATTTTGGCTGTTTGAGCTGCAAAGGAACCTCCGTCATTTCCACTTTCATCACTAATATTATTATAATGTATATTCCCAATTACACTCCCAGCACTTACATAAATATAGGACACACTTGTCTCTCCAAAGACATCTACTCGTCCCTGCTCATCAAGAAGCTCAACCACTACATTAACTGGTTTAGAAGTATCTGTAACCGTACGGTCAAGATTTACCCGAAAGTCTTTAACAGTAGTATTGACTACTCCATCTCCTGCCCAAGCGCCGCTTAGTGCCCATGAGAGAACAAACATAAGCGCCAAAATAGGCACTAAATAGACCTTTTTTCGTTTCATACACCTAACCTCCTTTTAAATTAAATAAAATTGTTTAAAAAAAAATTTAACCTTAAGGCTCTCTTGCCCTTACCATTATTATGACCTTTTAAATAAAAGGCTATTGGTAATTATGCAAGGTTTATACCTTTTAATTCTTTAAAAGAAAACTTTTAATCCCTCTAGTTAGATGAGTTTTATTAACTTAATTCTAGTAATAACTAAAAATAAATATTAAAAAACAGGTATTTCTTTTTGGTTAAATTTAGCCATCGGTGGTTAAATTTAACCACCGAAATATTTTTACAGCTCAATATATACGGTTGGGGTATAGACAATGATTGTTTCTGGAGGATATAAGCCTGTTTTATCATTAATTTGTATCCAGAGAACAGAAATACCATCCCAGGAGACAAAGAAGCTACCATCTAAGAATAGATTTTTTGTTGAATAAATTGATGTGGGGTTATTTTCTTGAAAACTCTTAATCTCTAAGTTATACACAGCATATTCAGGGATGGGTTTATTATGGTATATCCTTCCTACCAAATAACCAGAAAATTGTGGAATGCCAAATTCTATACACAAAATGTATGCATTATATGTATTTCCATTTAGAGTTATTTGAGTTCCTGCTAATGCTACTCCAAGGTCTTTATACAAAGGAAAAAGTAAAGGCGCGCCTTCTGCCGATATACGATAAAATGCGTCTTTAACCATATCCCTCCATAAAACATCTATTGCATTATCTACAGAAACGAAATTTTCAAAACAAAATACCGAGATGCTTTCACCATTAAAAATACCGTTGTAACCAAAATATTCAGCTCTTTGTTCTAAGGTTTGACCCAAGTTTGATTTATGCCCAATATATCCACTGGTTACCATTTCTATAATATGATTTTCAGCCATTTTATTTAAGTTCTCATTTAAATCAAAAGGTAATATAGAGACATCAAAACGAATTCCCTGCCATTTACGGCTAATCTCTATAATATCTAATCCTAAATTTCGAGCTACACTTAAAGGATGGGTTCGCAGCTCATTAATCCTATTAAGAAGTTCTTCTTGAACATCAAAAAAATGTATATCTTTTGCAAAAAGGAGATTGCTACCTGAACATATAAAAATTACCAAAATAAGAAAAAATTTTGGGATTAATCTTGAGAATCTCATATTAACACTCTAGCAAAAAATATACCTTATGATATTGAACTCATGTATCTGTACTTCTAAATTGACATCCTCCCCTTCTTGAAGGAATGGGAGGATGTCAAGAGTCAATTTAATTTGATATAGAATTTGCGATTGGAATTTCAAAGCAAGAAAAGGGAAAGGAGATTTTTCTTAAATAACTCCTTTCTCTCTCAATATCTCTTTTGCTTCATGGCCGCTAATTCTCAGATATATGGCAGTTGTTGTTAATGCAGAATGCCCTAAAATATCCTGAACAACAGTTACAGGAACTCCAGCCTTTAAAAGCTCAATTGCCCTTGTATGTCTGAGTACGTGAGGATGAGCAAGAGCCCTGGGAATCATTGTTTCTTCTGCTCTGGCGTAGAAAACCCTTCTAAAGTTCCCCGGGTCTAGTTTAAATATCTTTCCCCTCTGTTCAGGAAACTCAGCAAGATAGGTGGCGATTTCAGCTATAACATTGTGCGGAACAGGAATAAGGCGAGAATGTTTTTTCTTTTTGGGATTATGTCTTTTAAGAGTGATTAGTTTGATTTCAGCCTGTCTAAAATCTATGTCCGTGTGGTCATCTATTTTTAGGACTTCACCTATTCTGGCACCTGTAAATCTAAGAACTAAAAACGTAAGCCAGTAACGCCCTCTTATTCTTCTTTTTGTAGGTGTCGGGCTTTGGTCAAACCAATTCTGAAAGGCTTCTACAAGGTTGTTAAGTTGTGTGGAAGTCAAATATTGGATTGGAGATGAGGTTACCATTGGAAAAGAATTTTTTATGACCAAATTTGCCATTTTTTTATTTCCTTTTATTTTTTGTTCACTTTTACTTTAAAATCTTAAAAATAATAGTGTATTTTTATCAGAAAGAGGACAAAAAATCAATATATTTTGGTCAATTTTTAAAGGGTTTTTTAAAATTTTTACATGAAAATTCATGTTTTCGTGTATTTTTTGTTGAAATTTTAGATCCCAAGCAAAAGAGAGTGACTTTATTTTTTCTCCCTTAATGCCCGATCCTTAAAATCAGGCTCCTTAAGCTACAGAATTTCCCAGCAGCCAATCGACGGAGCGTATGTCATGTATCCGTCGTAATGCCTAACCCTTGTAATTGTGGTAAACTTGATGTCGGAAAGGGCGTTTTCGAGGCTATACCAGAGACATGCCCAATCGAAACTTGAAGCATCCTGGTTAACAGGACTGCACATTAGTGCAGTTTTGTTAACCAGGTGAAAAAACAATGCTAAAAAATTTTGGATAAAATGTTTTTGGTTGTTTTTAGATTTTATATATCAAGCATGGATAGGTATCTTTACAGCAAGTGTTGTGAGTATTATCCTTGGTGAAAAAATCTTGGAGGGAAAAATGAAAGAATTATTTATTATATTTGTGATATTATCTATTGCAGGAATTATCCCCGCAATCTGGATATTATATAAAAATAAAGAAATAATAAAAAGAAAAATGTTAAAATAGTAATTAGTTAGCAGGTCAAGAAGTAAGTAAATCAAAATCCCTAATCAAGATATAATTATGCCTAAAAATGTAATAGATGCTATAGAAAACGCCTTTGATCAAGAAAAGGCATCTGTACTCATTAATGCTTTAAAAGACACTTTAGATACTCTTCAAAAAAAAGCTAGAGATCAGGAAGTGTTAATAAAAGCTAAGATTAAAGATGAAATATTAAATGGATTGGTTACACGAGATGTTTTTCAGTCTGAAATAAAAAGATTGGAAGAAAAGATTGATCAGGAAAGCGAAAAACTTGTAATTAAAATTGATCAAAAAGGTGAAGAAGTAAAAAACAGCTTGATAAAATGGTTAATTGTTTTTTTTGTTGCTCAAATAGCTGTTTTTTTCAGTATAATTCAGATGCTAAAATAAAAACGAAATTCTTCTGTGGTCGTTTTTTTGTAGTTGTTATTTTGTGCTCAGATCCACGTAATGCCCTCTATTTTCGCTTTTTGACGAAAATTTGATTTATATAATATGGACCTGGCTAAAAAAAAAAAAAACGAAATGCGGCCGATTTTGAGCATGTTAGCAAGCAAGCGTGGCATGGCCGAGCAACATAAATTAAACATTCAGAGGCAGCCTGGGAGTATCCTTTTTTTAGTCGGGGAAGAGGGGGAGGGATAACTCCCCCCCTCTTCCCCTTCTATAATATACTATAATATATTCTATAGCTGGTGGCTATTAGGGGTAACCTTGCCTATTTTAGGTAGCTGTTAAGGGTAACCTTGGTGGCTATTAAGGGTAACTTTTTATTCCTGGTGGCTATTAGGGGTAACCTTATCCTTATAAGGATCTTTAAAAAAAGTGTGTTCTGCGAATTGCTGTATACTATTATGTTATTTTTAAGCTGAATATCCCCTAAAAATTTAAGTCTTGAAAAATTTGAAGTAATAATTTTTCTTTTTTGCGATTTTTTGATTTTATTTAGGTTTTGCCAGGCCGGATCGATAATTTGTAAGATATCGTTTAATTTAAATTGAAAGCTCTGGTGTGTTATGCAAAATCTGGCAAAACTCTGAAGTAAGGGATCCCTTAGATCGTATATTTTAGCTACAAACTCTTTTAACTTTCTTTGCGAGTATGCATACATTATTATGTCTTCTCTAACCAATCGGATATAATTAGGGGCAAGCCTAACATACATTTTTTTAACTTTTGTATCAATCCCAAGTCTCTTTAATTTCGCCGTTGTTTCTTTATCTACAATTTCTTCTATTTCAACTCGTTCCACAATTGCCATTTCACTTATTACTTTTGTTTTATTGTTTCTTCTCCACTCTAAAATAATTGTTGCATGCCTTAGTTCTTTTAACTTTTCTATCCAATACCTCGTTTCGTATTTTTTCCCAAGATGTTTATTTAAAAATTTTTTTAATTTTGTTGGAGAAAATAATAAATCGACGGTTCCATCTGGCATGATTGCTCGTTTTTCATAGACGCAGAAAAGGCCGTCTAATGCGTTTCTGTGTTGCTGTGTAAGTTTAAAGGGTGCCGTTATTTTAAATCGACCGTATTTATTTTCAATTTCTAAATTATACTTCTCTCTTTTTGTCCTAATTAAGGGTAGGAAAATTGGAAAACGGCTCTGCATAACAGTACTATAATATCTCTGTTGTTGTTTTTTTTGTTGTTGTTTTTCCATTGCCTTTATCCTTAAAATATAAACAAAATTAAAATGGAAGTGCTGGATCGTCTTCTGTTACGTCTTGCCATCTATTTTTCTTTTTTTCTTTTTTTCTTTTATTTTTTTTGACGTCTGATGAATATGTCTCGACTTCTTCGAAAATTTGCCAGTATTCATCGTGCTTTTTAGCGTAGTATGGTTTGTTTTGATATCGGTCCGAAACATCGTTTGCCTTTATAATAGTAAAAATGTAATATCCCGGATTTTGGCTGTCTCGCTGAATGTTAACTACAAATTGGTTTAGGTTAACCATCTCGACTCCTCCATAAATTCTGTCAACTGTGTCTAGTTTTGTATTTTTGTTAAGGTGTGAAATAGTTAATACATTTATCTTGTGTTTGTTTAAAATTTCGCAAAATTCCATATATGTTTGAGCGTAATCTCTGGTATTTAGGACACAAATTACTGGATCTACCACTAATAATTCTATATTTTTTTTCCTGCAGAAAGAAAGAAGTATACTAATGGCGTCTTTGTTCAGCGAACAATTGTTGTATTCTTTTATAAAACAGCTCTTTAATATTTTTTTACATTTTTGGTTCGCAATCATCACATTTTTTCGCAGGTGTTCTAATATAATTTCTTGGTCATAATTTTTCTTTTCCTTTAGCAACCTGGCAACTGCCTTAATTGTTTTGTATGTCTTTTTCCCGTTCTTATCTTCAAAATTACAGATAAGTGACTTTACTTTTTTATGGGGCCGCAAAAATAAAAGAGGTTCGCCTATGGACATGTAGCAAGCGAATTGGGTTGCAAAACTACTTTTCCCTATCCCTCCTATCGCCGTTAGCAACATGCTAGAATGTTCTAGCACCCCAGATTTTTTATCCTTATCTTCCAGGATCGTTAATAAAAAACTATCTTCTTCTTCGAGCTTCGGCCAATCACTTTCCGTCAGATCGTCCTCTTCCTTACTTATTTCTTCTATCTTTTCTATTTCCTTTTTTATCTCCTCTAACTTTAGATAACTAATTCTTTTTCTTAACTTTTTTTCTTTAAGCTTTTTGGCCAGGTCGATGACGGTGGAGTCGAAGGTGAAAATGTCCAACGTTGCCAAATCCACCAGGTTGTTTAGGACGTAAGGGGATTCCATCCCCATCTCCTGGGCCACAGAATAGACGTCTATTTCATTATCTGTTCTTGACAATTTTTTAAGGATTCTAAATAGTTGGCGATGAAAGGGCAAGGTGAAATCTTCCTGGTCCAAAAAATTAATCAATTTCGGCGTGATTTCCGACTCCGACCTGGTTAGGATTTTGTTAAGGATTACAGCTTCTATTTCTGCTTGACTTTCCTGCCTAGTCAGCATATCATTCTTTCGGCCGGCGTTATTTTGTGCATTATAATAAGCAGTATTTTTGTGCGTTCCTGTCACAGCAGGAGCGCTTTTTTTTGTTTTGATTTCGTTCATATCTACTCCCTTTTTTTTCTTTTTTTTAAAAAAACAAAAATCCTGGGAAAGATTTTCTAAATATTATATATTTATCTCCTCTATAGAATTTCATATATTGCCTCTATCTTATTTTCTATACACTTTGCTGTCGTTCAATATTATCTTTATTTCCTTTGCAGTTATTTGTTTCATACTACACTTTTTTATCTTTTTATATATAATGTATATAATGTATTTTGCGTTGTGGTAGTTCCACAAGGACATGGAGCATTTGTAACAGCAGCCAGACAGGAAGAGATGGAAAGAGGCGAGCTAGTACTGGTGCTGGATTTTGGATTTAATACAGTGAATTATCTATTGATAGAGGTAATAGAACCAGATGGGAGTGATTTCCAGATAAACAAGGGTGACACGATAGTAGGGATGGGAATTATAAGGCTGGTGGATTTTTTTAAAAACAAACTTAATGGGGAGTTAAAGAAGTTACCAGACCGAGCAATAAGGGAGATGTTGAAGAAAGGGGAGTGCAAGATATATGAAGAGAAGTTGGATTTTAGTGGTCCCAAGAGACGGGCAATAGAGGAATATTGCACATTGTTGATGATGGAATTGAAGAAGACGGTGGGCGAAATATGGAGAGAAGTAGATGCTATGGTCTGCAGTGGTGGTGGAGTGTATTATTTTAATCCGATAAAGAATTTGCCTCATCACAGGATTATAGTTCCAGAGAGGCCGGAATATGCAAATGCGGAGGGTCAGGCAATATGGCTGGCAAAAAACATAGTAGATTGACATCCTGGTTACCTAAACTGCACATTTTTGTATTTGTGCAGTCGTCCCTGCACCAGGCACAGGAACTGACCTTTTTACCACCCTTTTCCAGTCCCCTGAGAGAGTATCCGTCTTAAGGGAGAGAAGTCTCTTACAAAGGACTTCCCGAGAAAAGGGAAAGTGAAGGCTGCTCTGAGGACTCTCCAGCTTTTAAAAAAATCCCTCACAGGCTTGTTCCCTCCAGAAGCCTGATCTTGAGAAGCTGAATCACCATCAAAGCTTATATGTATAAATTGAGCTCTTATCTCTTTAATATGACTATGTATCTTAAATAGCTCTTTTCTGATAGGTATCTTTTTCCATTTATTCTTTTCAGTTCGAAGCTTATCTTTAAACTCTGCCTTTTTTGATTCTAAAATCTCTGATGCGTATTCTAAAAACTCTTTTTTAGGAAGAAGATCTTTATAATTCTTAGGTATTTCATCATCAAATTCCAATCCTCTTCTTCCTATAACATAAGCTGCTGCTATGTCTTTATCTCTCAGGTATTGAGGACAGTATTTGAATTCTCCTATTGGTGGAGTTTTCGTCTCAGCTTAGCCAGCCCATCTCCTCTTTTTCCTTTTAGAGGTTCATCAGGTATTCATTTTAACTAGGTAGTCAAAATGAATACCTAACATTATGTTTTTATTTAAAATTTTAACAACCTATTCACTAAATTAATTTTTGCCTTATGGTCTTTTCGCTTTTAAAAAGCAAAAACTTGTGAATTATTATTTTATTTCTAAAGTATAAGCTCTAGTGTAAT